>Ga0307517_10013210_pt1 | contig 11243 bp, 3 predicted proteins | sample 23_EM_MG_FD_194515 | JGI IMG/M metagenome (GOLD analysis project Ga0307517, IMG submission 194515) | Populus trichocarpa ectomycorrhiza microbial communities from riparian zone in the Pacific Northwest, United States - 23_EM | ecosystem: Host-associated > Plants > Roots > Unclassified | place... | reverse complement strand
CCAAAACAGGTTTTTTTTAAAAAAAAATCAAAACTGAACCGAAACTAGTTCAAACTAACCAGTTTCGGTTCGGTTAAGTTATTTTGAAAAAAACCGGTTCAAACTCGGTTCGGCTCGGTTTTTTTCAGTTTGGGTTCAGTTCGGTTTTGTTGTTTCGGTTAAACCAGACCGAACTGGTTGGTTTTTTCAAAATTTTAATCGGTTTAATTGGTTTTTTTTTACAGTTTTATTTTTTTGGTTATTTTTTTCCAGTTTTCTTGGTTTAATTGATTTTTTGGTTTTTTTGCTCACCCCTAGTTTGGAACGCTTTTTAAAAATTTTAAATTTTTTTATTTAAAATAAAATTTATTTTTATATTTTCATATATTTTAATGTGCTAATGTTAAAAATAATTTTTAAAAAATAAAATAAAATAAAAAACACTTTAAATAATTAACCATAATTCCAAATATATTACGGCCCATGAAACAAGACACGTCCAAGAGGATCGGAAATTACGAATAAGTTTATCTAATCCCTGCCTTTACCTTTTATAGTTTGCCAATTTTTTTGTCCCACGAGATGGGTGGCCTACTTTTCATCACGGGTTTGGTTTAATTTTTTTATAAAATTAAAGTGATGTTGAAGCGTTATTAATATATTTTTAAAAAAAATTATGCTTCGATATTATAGGATTAAAAAAAAATTATGATTATTAATCTTTAATAATTCAAACATAAAAAAATAATTTTTTTAAAAAATAAACAAAACAAAATCTAAAAAAATAAAATATTAGCAAATTTAGATAAAATCATCTAAACTTGTGAACGAAACCATACAATCGAGATAACTTAACATAAAAAAACAAAGTTTAATTAAAAATAAAAATAAAAAAATACCATAAAAGATTAAAAAATGAAAGAAAAAGAGTGAGCTTAAAAAATAACTAGTTATTTTTCTTTATTTTTTTAAAAAATAATAATATTTTATTATTTTATATTAAATAAAAAGAATTGATTTATTTAGATTAACTTGAACAATATAGTAAAAAGAAAACAAAAATGATGTTACTCAAAATAATCAAGGAAGAAATACTAATAAGTAAAACTAATATCCAACACAACATAATAAAATCAAATTATTTCTTAATTTAAAAAATAATCTGTGAAAATTAAGATTATAGATCTACCAATATGACTCTTGCAGTAAAAATATTTATTAAAATAAAAAAACTGGAAATATTTATTTTTTAAATCAATTTTCACCTTTTTTATAAAGTCATAAATTGCAGTAAAAATACAATTCCTATATAATCCTCCGTATCCCAAGACTTCGAAAAAAGAAAGCCTGAGATCTCTCCCACCTTTCATGGCCACCAAAGTTCTCCCGCCAAAACAACTCCAAAACCTCCGTTTCTTCATCACAAGGTCTCTTAACACCTCCTCCTCCTCCTCCTCCAAAGCCGCCGCCGCCTCTCGTCTAAATTTGGCTGAAAAACCCGAACCCCCTATCCAAGAACCTCCCACTATCATTCAAGAAGATGCAAAACCATCCATTCTAGACTTTAATGACCATCAAAAACTTTTCTCAAATTTGCCAACCACCAAACTCTTGCACGCATCTTCAATTCTTCACTTGGTTTCTATAGGTCCTCTGGTTGACTTTGGGATGTGGGTTATGAATTCCAGGATTATGGAGACAGATAATATTGTACGTGATGTTGTGTTAAAGACGGTAAGGCATACGTTCTTTAAACACTTTTGTGCTGGAGAAGATGTTGTTGAGGCCAGAAGGTGTTTTGAGAGAGTTAATGAAGCCGGTTTGAGAGTAATGTTGGATTTTGCTGTTGAATATACAAGTAATAATGATGCTTGTGATCAGAATCTGAAAGGGTTTCTTGATTCTGTTCAATTAGCCATGTCTCTTCCTCCATCTTCTGTAAGATTTATGTCTTCCTCAATTAGCCATAATTAGCCCCATTTTTTTTTCTGTTTATCAAGTTAATTTTGCTCTTTCTTTAATTTGTTTTCAAGGATCTCGGGTCTCTGTTCTGTTTCTCTTGAAATTGCTTTAGAGATTAGATATGGATCCTGCTGTGTATGTTAGTTTTACAGCTTAGGATGCGAGTAGAATCCTTGATCAAGTTGATCATGTGCAAGCAGTCGTGTCCAATTGGACTCCATTGGTCATATTGCACACCATTGACCATAAGAGTTTGGCAATATATGCATCACAGAAAGTGACAGAATGAGAAACAATGACTGTCCTTTTCATGGTTGAGGTGCCCCATCAGAAATTGAACACACTAGCTACAAGAACACTTCTTTCTTTTGGTTTTAGGGGCGGGGTGTCCTCGGGCAAGCTTTCGCGGATCTTATCGAGTTTGTTTTGTCTTTCTTTGATTTTGGCAGAAAGAAACCGACTCTAATATTGTAGGCTAATTTTATGTTTTTTTTTACTCGCATCAGGTGAGCAGTGTGGTGGCAAAGGTCACAGCAATGTGCCCCTTAAGCTTGTTAGAGAGAGTTAGTGATTTGTTAAGGTGGCAACAAAGAGATCCTTCCTTCAACCTTCCATGGAAACAGAACAGTTTTCCAATTTTTTCTGATTCTAGCCCTTTGTATCATACACTTAAAAAACCAGAACCATTAACCCCACAAGAAGAGAATGATCTCCAATTAGGCCAGGAGAGATTGTGGAAACTATGTGAAAAATGTGTCCAGGTCAATATCCCGTTGACGGTGGATGCAGAGCATATATCAGTTCAACCTGCCATTGATTACTTGACGTATTTGACAGCAATCAAGTACAACAAAAATGATAATCCCATTGTGTATGGTACAATTCAAGCCTACTTGAAAGACGCAAAAGAGAGGTTGTTACTTGCAACAAAAGCCGCTGACAAGATGGGAGTTCCTATGGGGATTAAGTTAGTGAGGGGCGCTTATATGTCAAGTGAAAGAAAAACAGCCTCTTCGTTAGGCTATGAATCTCCAATTCACAATAGTATTCAAGAGACACATGCTTGCTACAATGATTGTGTTTCTTTCATGCTTGAAAAGATCGCTAATAGCTCAAATGCAGTCATTCTTGCAACACATAATGTTGAATCAGGTAAAGAGATGAAGGAGACTCATGTGTGATTAATTATAGCCATCGGCATTGCCTTTGGATTTGATACAGGGTTCTGTGTACATTGTATAGGAAGATTGGCAGCGACGAAGGCAATAGACTTGGGGATTGAGAAGAGGAACCAAAAGCTTGAGTTTGCACAGCTATATGGAATGTCAGATGCGCTTTCATTTGGTTTAAGCAATGCAGGTTTTCTGGTTAGCAAATACACGCCATACGGGTCTATTGAGATGGTTATCCCTTACCTTCTAAGGAGGGCTGAAGAGAATAGGGGACTGTTATCTGCTTCAAGCATTGATAGGGAACTCACGAGGTAAACAAACTTTAACACGGACTCAAGAATCTAAAACCAGAGGAGGGTTTTGGAAAAAGGTCCCAAGAGTCATTCATTTTTGTTTTTCTGCAGGAAGGAGTTGAAGAGAAGGCTTAAAGCTGCTATATTTTGAAGTGAAGTTCAAAGCTTTCAATGACAAGCTGATAACAATCTCTACAAATAAAGAAAGTTAAAAACAAAATTTAGATGTAATGTAAATATGTAATCAAAAGCAAATTACTCGTTAATACAAAGTAATTCATGCTGTATTACAAAAAGAAAACTGTTCGTAGAATTATTGAATGGTAATTTCCTGCGACAGATTTAATTAGATCTTCCCTTCTGCTTCACTACAACCTGAAAAGTTGAAGTCATTCTTTTCTTACCCTCAAAGGGACAAGCATGTTGATTTGGATGTAAACTGTGAAAGCAAACTGTAATCAAATAGAGCTTTCATGAGTTCAGCAAAGTTCTTGTACATCAAAGCTTGAAAGAGACTTGAATGGTTCTTTGCCTTCCTGCAAGCATTCAAATTCACATGCTAGGTAATCAGCAAATGAGTATCAACTTGCCTCTGCACCAATCTGAGCCGTTTACACTGTCGAAATTACCAGGACAGAATCTTAAAACACGGCCATTAGAAAATGACATTGTTTTCATGATATGGATGGCTGCCATTAAAGTCCAGCTAGGAGTAGTTGCTAGTCAACTTATTTTAATGATCTTGAACCCTAGATGATGAGGTTTTCCAGTTTTATGTTGTGTGGTAACAAATCCTTGTAGCATCCATCTTTTCCTTGGTGTTTATTATGTTCCATATTTTGTCCTAAAATAATGGGCAAGAGCTGATGGTGGAGTGATGGGGAGATCAAATCCTTTAATTAATTTTTGTGTTAGGTCAAAAGGATAAGAACTGTATCTGAAGACTAGATGATGTGGAAAAAAGATCCAAAATGTAATCCCTACTCAATTTCTCAGTTCGCAAGAAATTTCTGGAAAAAGGGAAGCCAGCTTTGATGTAACCAAACAAGATGAATTAGGCTTAAAATTAGGTATGTGAGGTTTAATGTGGCATAATAATTTCATCAAGCAGTTCTTCTCTATGGAAATTGCCACATCTCAGAGGCTAGCTTACACCATCATGCTCTCGAATCAGGATTCTTTGAACGTAAAATAAATATTCAGGACATAAAAATACAATTATTATGGTTATTAAACTCGATTTAATGAGTTAATTTTAAATTTTTTTGGTCTAACTCTTTATATAATTCGAGTTTAAAATGAAACTGTATAGAAATTAATTAGTCAACTTAGTAGGTCTTAAGACAATCTAGACGATTGGTAAAAAAACATGGTTTAGCTTTAAAAAAATTTCAATATAACCCTTTTTTAAAAATTTAAAACAACAACATATTATATCAATTTAGATTTCACAATTCAATCTGTCAAATTCACAATCTAGGTTATGGACTCTACTGTGTTTAAAAACTTTGTTTTTTAAAATGATTTTTTCTTAGTTATAAGATAACAAATATAAACGCTCGTAAAATTGAGTATCAATTGAATAGCATGATAATTTTTTAATATTAATTTTTTTTATAAAAAAAAAAGTCATCACTTTCGTTGTTCTATAAAGTATAAACAACGAAGAATGTGAGTTTGCGGCACAACTAGATGTATTAAGTGATTATGGAACAATAAAAACAAAATAATATTCTTGAAAAGGAAAAATGATGGTGCAACTTGGCCTTGAAAGAATTGAAAACGACACATAAATTAGTTTGGCTGACCTAGAGCCAACCCCCAATCATCTGTTCTTTCACGCTGCTAATCAACATGGTTGATGGAGATGGGCTCACACTTCACAATAATGCATTGGGAAATAAAAAATGAAAAATTAATAATCACACAGCAAGAATCAAATTTGGTGCATAAAATCCAGCATAGAGGGCTGCAAAATATTGTTCGCGTGACATAAAGCAACTGAAGTTTCTTGATGTGCAAGGAAAAGAGCCTAAAAAAATAAAAAAGTGTGCTATTATGGGTGTAAAAAACAATACAGAGTATGACAACGACAAGAAATCTGCATCTTCAATAGAGATACATTGCAGCGACAGCTGAGTGGAAGAGCATTGCATTTCGAAGAAAATGACAGGCACTGCTAGAAACCATGCATCCACTCGTGTAATCTCATCTTTCCATAAACAAGACCAAATATAAGATTCCAAGCATAGTTTTGAAACCAAAAAAAATCAAATAAAAACTTAAATAAATACAATTCCCCTTTCTTATCCCTCTCTCGTCAATCCACTTTCCAACTTTGAAACCGCTTTTCAGCTTTCAATCCACTTTTCAACTTTCCAATCATAAATAAACATTCTTTTTTTTTTTAACGTGGGTGTCCGGGTCAGCTTGCGCGCACCTCGACTAATCCCACTGGCCCTGAAGTTAACGACCATGTAAACCTTCAGTGGCCATCATATGAGCAACCACAGGGCTCGAACCTGAGACCATAGAGAGAGCAAACCTCTTGATCCCAAACTTTTACCACTGGGCCACCACCTAGATGGTTAACATTCTTTTTTAATCAATAGCAAATAGGCATTCTCTTTAAATTGAGAATAGAAGATAAAAAGGAAAAGAAAATCTTAGAGAGAGAGAGAGAGAGAGAGAACACATGGGCATTAGAACAGAAAACAACAGCAATCATGCATCAACGACAACACTGATATTCACGCACAAAACTTTGAAGAGGGGCTTTTCCAATCATGTCTTGATGCAGGATCTGATCAAAACCGGGGATGCTGTCTTCAATGGAATCTACAGGAACGAGCAGGGATCACTACGAAGAGGATGTCGTGTTTGGGATGGAGGTGTATTACGGGCAGTCGGGCACAGGAGCTATGCGATTGAAATTGCTTTTTCTTGTTATCATTGTCTGCAATTTTGCATCCTTCATCCTTCATCCTTCATCTGCATCGTTTTGACTTTAAAAGGTCAAAACGAATGATGTCGTTTCCCGGCTGTGTACGTATAAAAAAACAAAGAGGCTGGGTCTCAGCCGGGTTTGTCCGGGTCGCCCGAGTTCCGGGTCGACCGGGTTTCGCCAGGCCAATTTCTCGGCGGTTTTTTACTCAGACCCGGACCGATCCCAGGCCCGGGTCGGCCGGGTGCCGGATCGACCTGCCGGGCCAGTCCGGATTTTAAAACTATGATTCCAAGCCAATATCTACCACTTTCCATCACGCTTACCCAGCTGCATGCCTTGAGTGCTAATGTTGTCCAAAGTATGACAACGACTAGAAATCTGCATCTTCTATGGAGATTTCTCCAGATTTCTCCGGATGGAATCCAACATCCTATAAGATTCAGTATGATGTAATTGCATATGAAAGCACCGGGAAACCCTACCAAAGAGCTTTCCGTGGACTAACGGGGGAGTGTAATAGCTTTTATTTTTAAATTTATGTTAAAAATATATGTTTTATTTTAAAAAAATATTAAATTAATGAATCTTTTTAATTTTTTGATGTATTGAAGTCTAAAATAAAAATAGTAGTAAATCTAAATGATTTTACTAACAACGCATCATAATTATAGCTCATTGCCAAACAATTTCATATGTTTAATATTCCAGTACAACAAGGATCAAACAGGCTCTAGAACTGATAAATAATAGACTTTCATTAATGGGGTGACTGTCCACATTGTGAAGGTAGAGATCAACAAAAAGTAATATACGCTCTGTGCTTGGTAGAGTGTCGCTGAATTCTTTGCGGTTGATGCAATTTTTTTAAACAAAATTAGCTGAATTTGGAAATTACATCAAGAAGTAATATAAAATATTTTTGATTAATTCAAATCAATGATAGAAAATGGAGAGAAAATTGGTTTATAACTAAAGAAAGCAACGCTTAGATCTTTGCTTCTAGCTTTCTTTCCAGATGCCCTAGCTTGTAGCTTTGACGCAAAGCTTCCCCTACACACGCATAATCATGAAGAAATATATCCATGGCATGTAGTCCTGCAGGACCTCTGTCTTGTGTCTGGAGGATGCATTATCTAAGAGCCTTTATTGAACCCTCGAATTGTTCAAGGAAAAAATGTAGGATCTATTCTCAAAGCACGCTTGCTTCAAGAGATTCAGCCCATAATTTTAAGTCCAGCTGAACTATTTCTCCTTCATTCAATCCATAAATTAAATGTCAAGCGAGGCTGGAAAGGAATGCAAAACAGAACAAAGCACCTATTCACTCAAGCAAATCAAAGATTTCATCATATTCACAGACCGAGAGATCAGATGATCAGATGCCTTGTCACCCAAACAATGAATGTTCCAAAAGATTGCAAAAGACACAGGCGGGGCTAAGATACTTATTTAAGGAATGAAAATTAGCAGCACAGCAAACAATTTTCCCCTTGAAGAAGACCGGCAACAACAAAATAGGAGTTAGGATTAGGTTGTTAACATTAATAGAGTAATAATCAAAGGGTAGGGTTTACAGACGAAAAGAAACGAGACACAGATGGTTTGTTTTAGAAAACTGATATAAAAGATATATAGTAGAGCAACCAAGGACATTGTAAAATACACAGACAGACAGACAGACAGACAGACAAATTGCAGATAAACAGAGTAATTAGCATAAAACTATTGTTGGGGAGATTCCGACCGGTGGTGTTCTGATAATTGCTCATAGGAGGAGAAGCACACTGACACAATATTTAACGTGGTTCGGCAAATTGCCTACATCCACGGGAGAGTTCATATCATTAGAGATATAGAGAAAGGGTACAATAAATACATGGAAGAGGAGGATTACTTCACTCTACTCAACTCTCTTTGGTGCTGCTGCAATGGCAGCAAGGCTGCTGCCATTGCAGCTCTCTCTTTCTCTCCACTCTTACGTTCTCACTCTCTGCACTCTCTCACTCTTTTGCTCTCAACAAAACATGCCTCTTTATAAGCAAATATGGTCAATCATGAGGGGACAATAAGTCCTTAAAACATGCCTCCATTTGTGGCATTAATGGAGCAACCACTTGCTTAGTGGTGGGGTATTGCTACTAAATAGCAATGTCCTAACAACTATGGTCTTCGAAAGTACTTTGGATGATCACAACAACTTGAAAATGACGTTCTGAACCAGCTTTTTTTATTATTATAAATTCGTTGCAGAATTCATCATCATCAACGTTCACACCATCCTTGGTTGTTTCTGTATTGCTCTTTTACACACACACACATAACATAATAAAATATAAAAATATTTATTTTATTTTAAATAATGTGAAATTAATTATTTTATTTTATTTTATGTTAAAAAAATAATTAAATATTTATTTTGCTTTAATTTATATTGAGTCTTGAAATTAATAATTTTATGATAGCTATAGCTATAAAATCAAAGTCGGCTTAACAAATTGATCTAGGATCATGTTGGCTCGGGACATGATTTGGTTCGAGTTAAAAAAAATGGAGAAATGACTGATATTATCTAATTCGATCAAAAATCAAAGTTAACCCAAGATAAAACACAAGCCAAAACCCCGTTGATTTTTATTTGAATCTTTTTTTGGTGGAAACAAGATTGCTTTGATTCCTTTTTTATATTTTTTTTTGGTAAACACGGGTTGACCATCTCAATTCGTGATCTAGACCCCGTCTTAGATCGACTCTCGAATTAGATTTTAAGATTATAATAATAATATTTTTTATCCATACATTGACTCGGATCAACCTAAGTTGACCCTCCCAACTTGTGATCCAGACGTTGCCCCTAATCGACCACCGAGTTGAGTTTTAAAAAATATAATAATAATTACTTTTGGTCTTTATGTTGACCCAGTCAACCCAAGTTGACCCTTTCAACCCATAACTCAGGCCTTTCTTAGTGTCGATCATCGCGTCGGGTTTTAAAACTATAATAATAATCATTTTTATCCTTATGTTGACCTCGATCAATGGTTAATCCGACTCGTGATTTAAGTCTTGCCCCGAGTTGACCTCCAAGTCAGATTTTAAAACTATAATAATAAAAAAATTTATTCTTACTTAACTCAGGTTAATCTGGGTTGACCCTCCCGACTCGAGAACTGAGTCATGCCCCGAATCGACCATTGAGTTGAGTTTAAAAAAAATAGTAAATATTATTTTTTGAGACATGTTTGAAATGTACCTCCTGTTGTAGAAGTATAAAAATTGGTTTTTTATACCTTTGTCTCTTTAACCAAATACATTTCTATTTTTACTGTTTTTATCATTTCTATTTCAAGATAATACCGAAATGTTACCTAAGATAATGTTTGGTCATTGTCCTGAGATAGAAGGGACGGAGACAGTAGAGACAGTCAGACAATAATATATTTGGTTAAAAAAACAAAAACAAAGACATGAAAATAAATTATTTATGAGCAATTTTAGAATAAATTTCTGTATTTTTAAAACAAGAGATATAGATGTAACAATCTCCAGAGACAATATTTATTATTTTTGTTCCTAAAATATCTCTGTAAAAAACTCTCAATTTCAAAATTGTTCAACTAAGACATGTAAGCATAAAAATGGTTATTATCATAGTTTTAAAAACCAACTTAGGAGTTGATTCAAAGCAAAATCCGAGTCACTAGTCGAGGCCTGAGTCACATGTTAGGTTGACCCGAGTCAATACAAGAATAAAAGTACTTATTATCATAGTTTATAAACCTAATTTGAGGGTCGATCTAAGGTAAAGCCTAAATCACGAGTGGATTGACCGTTGATTTGGGTCAGCATAAGAACAAAATGGTTATTATCATAATTTTAAAGCTCGACTCAAGTATCAACACGGGGTAAGACGTATCAGGAGGGTCAAACCAGGTTGACTTGGATCAACATAAAATAAAAATGATTATTATCATAGTTTAAAAACTTAATTCATGGGTCAAATTCAAAGCAAGACCCAAGTCACAAGTCGAGAGGGTCAGCACAGGTTGACCTGAGTTATCGTATATATAAAAATGGTTATTATAATAGTTTTAAAACCAGATTCGGAAGTCGATCTGAGACAAGGTTCAAGTCACGGGTCAAGAGGGTCACCTTGACTGACCTGAATTTTTTTAAAATTTATTTTTCAAAAATATCAACGACTTTTTGACTCATGTTTTATCTTGAGTTAACCTAAGTTTTTGACCGAGTCAGGTTGAGTCAACATTCCTCTATTTTGTTTTTTACACTTGAATCAATCTAAGCTTCAGGTCAACCTATTAAATTAGTCTTAGTTATATAATTAAAGTTATTATAATATTATTAATTTTAAAACTCAATATAAACTAAAGGAAAAAAAATAATATATATATTTTTTGTAAATATACAAGTTTAATAATAATAATATATATATCAAGAATAAAATAAATTTTTTCATATTTTATTATAGTATGACCAAATAAGATGTAAAAATAATTATTTTATTTTATACTTTATTAACTAACACAATTCTATCTTATTTTTATTTTGTCTATTATTTCTATTTCTTCCATCTTGTAGAGTAAATAAATGCTACCTTATTCTATGTTTTTTCTGTGATTACCTTATCGCTACTGCTTGTTTCTTCACGCTTGGCCTTTGTCTATGCGATGTGCTGCCGTTTTAAAATGCCAAAGCCTCAACTTGGAAAATAACAAACATAAACGACACGTCGTTGTTTTTTTATCTTCCTTTCGATATAATCTTGCCTGTCATTGTCGGTTCCACTGTTAGTGCAGTTTTTTTTGCAACAACACACGCATTAATCTCCAATTGGCTTGCAAAACGTACCAGTCTTGTCCAATATATATCCAC
>Ga0307517_10013209_pt1 | contig 11243 bp, 8 predicted proteins | sample 23_EM_MG_FD_194515 | JGI IMG/M metagenome (GOLD analysis project Ga0307517, IMG submission 194515) | Populus trichocarpa ectomycorrhiza microbial communities from riparian zone in the Pacific Northwest, United States - 23_EM | ecosystem: Host-associated > Plants > Roots > Unclassified | place... | reverse complement strand
TTCTTGGTTTTGAATTTCTTCAATCAAGTCTCTAATTGTCATCAAATTTTAATATTTATGCAATTAAGCCCATGATTTGACCAAATTAACTATTTAAAATTAACTTTAATTTCTTCCAATTAAAGCCTAAATTGGCTTCAAATATCAATTCTTCTTGCAATAAAGTCCTCGATAAAATTAATTAAGCATTCCAAAACTCTCATTGAGTCCATACCTATCCAGATTTGTATTTCTTTACCCCAAATAAAAATATTTTCACCAAATGAGCCTTTTGCCAATCTTAGACATGTTGGTCCTCCAACTTTTCACTTGTCATTTTGGTTTTTAAACACCAACTTGGGCAATCTTCTAGGCTTTCTTCATGTATATCCTCTTGTAGTTTAGATTTTCTTTTTCTATTTTTTTCTTTTTTCTTTTCTTGATTTTTTATGGGAAAAAAAATAGGTAACAACTCTTAGCTTTACAATACTTACGAAGCAAAATCTCATCAAGGTTTTCCATAGTGAGCTTGTAAAGAAAAAGTGTTTTTAATTTGGTATTTGATAAATTTCACTTTAGTCCCTATTCTTTCAATTGTTTTTAATTGCACTCGTAATTGTCTTCTAAACTTTTAATTTCATGCAATTTCAGCCTTGTCAAACTCAATCATCAACCCCAAAGTTTAACACCATTTTTATTTTGGTCTTTAGTTTATGATTTGTGCACTTGGACCATTAATTGACCATCAAACTTTCAATTTTCTTCAAGTTGGCCTTTGATTTGGTCAATTTCAGCCTCTACAATCACGCGTCTTTTTTAGTTTGATCCTTAGTTTTGGATTTCTTCAATCAAGTCCCTAATTTCCCATCAAACTATAATATTCTTATAACTAAGCCTTTGATTTGTCCAATTAAAGCTCCTAAAAAACCAATTAAGTCCCCAGACTTTAATTTATTCCAATTAACATCCAAATTGACTCCAAAAACTAATTTTCCTTACAATCAAGTCCTTAATAAGATTAATTAAACCTTTTAAAATTATCATTAAGTCCTTAGCTATCCAAATTTGTATTTCTTTGCCCTATATAAAAATATTTTCACCAATAGGACTCTTTATCAATTAGAATTGGGTTGCCAATTTTTTCAATTTTATACATTTTGGTCCTCTAACATTTCCACTTGTTATTTTGATCCTGCACCACCAACAGAAATCTTTTAGGCATTCTTCATGTATATCCTTTATATTTTGGATTTTATTTTTCTATTTTTTTCTTGATTTTTATGGGGTCAAAAGTGGATAACAACAGATTAAATGAAATGAAAAGCTATGACTACCACGTGTTTACGGAAACCCTCATTCCACTTGCTGACCAAGATTTATTGGCAAAAGTATATGAGATGCACTCACGAAGATCAATCATTTTTTAAAGATATATGCTTTAACAAGTTGCATACCCAACAAATAGAGAAGCTTGAAATGAATATCATCTAGACAATTTGCAAACTTGAGATGATATTCCCTTCATCTTTCTTCAACTTAATGGAGCATTTACCGATATATTTATCATTTGAGGTAAACGTTGGAGGCCTTGTCTAATATAGATAAATGTATTCATTCGAGAGGTCAAAGATTACACATTCATCCTACCTAAAGAAAAAATTTAAAAACAAGGTGCATATTAACGTTTTGATATGCAATACTTATATTATTGAAGAGATCTCAATATTTATCTCGTATTATTTTGAACCTCATTTGAAAACAAGAATCATATGCATTCCAAAACATGATGATGGTGGAGAATGCCTTCAAGTAGGAATTTGTCAATATTTCACCATCCCGGATGACCTTTACTAAAAAAAATGTACTTATGGGAAGATACTTGATAGAAATCAAATTCAGATATGCATATAATTATGTGCTATTGAATTGCAATGAATTGAAGCATTTTATTCAGTAGGTACAATATTAACATGTTATTTTTAAATAATTTTTCTTTTATACTATCTGTTGCATGTGGACGAGCGGCATCGGGGGGTTTGGAAGTCACCACTTAGTTGTTTGATTCAGAATCTTTCTCGTTTTTATATATAGTTATAACTTATGATAAGACAAAATTAATTTATAGCCCGATTTTTTCTTAGAATGTGCATTAATATAAAATTTCAGCAATAATTTTCTTTTTCTAAAGGTAGTAGTGTTTGATAAGACTGGTTTAAATCAATTAGTTTTGTTTCTGTTGCTAATAAGTTCCTACTATGTAGGAAGACGTTTTCTATGTTAGACTATTTCCTTATGCACGTTACCACTTTCTGTTAGTGTAGTTAGTGGGTTGTTTTGTTGGCTTTCTGTTACTGTTGTAAGGCTATATAATAGCCAAAGCTTTTATTCAATAAATGGTCATTCTTCCAGTTTACCTGAGTACATTGCAATACTGCTTTGATATATTTGTTTTTGTTCTCTACAAACTAGTATCAGAGCCCCCATTGGGACTGAGAAAATAAAAGCCGCAGCTTTTAAGTGACTTTCAAACATAGAGAGATAAAGAGAGGACGATGACTTCTGAAGGACATTTTATGCAACCATCCATTCCATGTTTTGATGGTCATTATGACCACTGGATCATGCTCATGGAAAATTTCCTTCGAAGCAAGGAGTATTGGGGTTTAATTGAAACTGGTTATGAAGAACCAGCACACAGAGAACAACCCTTATCAGAAAGACGACAGAGAGAGCTAGATGCAGTAAAACTCAAAGATCTCAAAGCAAAAAAATATCTTTTCCAAGCAATTAATAGGAGCATCCTAAAGACCATTTTGGAAAAGGATACCTCCAAGAAGATCTGGGATTCCATGAAGACAAAATATGAAGGGAATGCTCGAGTAAAGCGCTCCACTCTTCAAGCTCTACGAAGAGACTTTGAGCTTCCTGAGATGAAAATTGGTGAACAATCACTAACTATTTTGCTAGAGTGATGACAGTATCAAATAAGATGAGAGTATATGGGGAGATCATGACTGATGTCACGATATGTGAAAAAATCCTACGATCTCTCACGGACAAATTTAATTATATAGTTTGTTTGATTGAGGAATCTAGGAACTTAGATGCAATTACCATTGATGAGCTTTAAAGCTCCCTCACTGTACACAAAAAAAAATTTCACAGAAGCAGCGGTGTGGAGCAAGCTCTGAAGGTGACAACTGATGACAAAACTTGGAGCAGAGGTCGTGGAAGAAGTTATTACAGAGGATGAAGACGTGGAAGAGGAGCTCCAGCATTCAATAAGGCTGCGGTGGAATGCTACAAATGTCATAACCTTAGACATTTCCAGTATGAATGTCCAAAATGGGATAAAGAGGCAAATTACGCAGAAAAAAATGAAGAATATGATATGTTGTTGATGTCATATGTTGAGTCACATGAAACAAAACAGATTGATGCTTGGTTTCTTGACTCAGGATGTTCCAACCATATGTGTGGCAATAGAGGTATGTTCACAAACTTGGATGAGAGCTTTGTTCATTTAGTTAAATTGGGAAACAATAGTAGAATGAATGTGATTAGAAAGGGAAGTATCAAGCAGTTTTTGAATGGAATCAACCATGTTGTCCATGAGGTGTATTATGTTCCAGAGCTCAAAAACAATCTCTTGAGCATAGGACAACTTCAAGAACAGGGCTTGGCTATTTTAATTCAAGGAGTTTGCAAAATTTATCATCCGCTAAAGGGTCTGATTATTCAGACTGAGATGAGTATAAACAGAATGTTTATATTGCTATCCTATACCCCAGTTTCTCCAGTGCTCCATCACAAAGATGTTTTTATACAAGTTCCCATGATCTTTTTCATCTTTGGCATTGAAGATATGGTCACCTGAGTTACAACGGATTGAAAACTTTGCAACATAAGGGGATGGTTCGTGGACTTCCTCAGCTTCAAGTCTCAAACACTACATACACAGACTGCATTCATGGCAAACAGCATCGTGGTGACATGCCAACAAAGAGTACGTGGAGAGCAAGTCAGCCTTCAGAACTTATTCATGCAGACATCTGTGGGCCAATTTCTCCTATTTCAAATAGTGGAAAGAGGTATACTTTATGCTTTATTGATGATTTTAGTCGTAAATCATGGGTATACTTGTTGACAGTAAAGAGTGAGGCATTGATTTGCTTCTAGTTTTTCAAAAAGTTGGTGGAAAAAGGGAAATGATTAAGTGTCAAATGTTTACGGACAGATAGAGGGGGTGAATTCACTTCAACTCAATTCACTGATTTCTGCAAAGTAAATGGAATCAAGAGGCAGTTAACCACTGCCTACACACCACAACAAAACAAGGTGGCTGAAAGAAAAAATTGAACTATGATGAATATGGTTCGTTCTATGCTGTCTGATAAGAAGCTCCCCAAAACATTCTGGCCAGAGGCAGTGAACTGGACCTTCTATGTTCTGAATAGATGTCCCACATTGGCAGTGAAGAATATCACACCACAAGAGGCGTAGAGTGGAGTAAAACCCTCAATTGAGCATTTTTGTGTCTTTGGATGTTTAGCTCATGTTCACGTTCTAGATGTTAAACGAGGTAAATTAGATGATAAAATTTTTCCTTGTGTTTTATTGTGGGTTAGTGAAGAGTCTAAGGGATACAGATTGTTTGATCCTATAACTAAGAAAATTGTTGTGAGCAGGGATGTTATTTTTTAGGAAGACAAACAGTGGGATTGGGACGTGTGTTATGAGGGACGAATCTTATTAGATTTTAAGTGGGGAGAAACTGATGAAAACAGCAGTGAGGGAGAAGATAGTGAGGGAGAAGATAGGGTGAGTGAAAATGAGAATGACAGTGAGGCTAATGAAGAAAAAAAATGAGAATGAGAGGAGAAACATGGGGTTGTGATAAGGGTGAGAGCAGTGTATCACGGGGCTGTGAGAATGAGAAGAGAAACACGGGGTTGTGATGAGGGTGAGAGCAGTGTACCACGGGGCTGTAAGAGTGAGAGAATTTCTAATGTTTTTAGTGAGGATGCAGGGAGGGTTTATGAACGAAGAGTAAGACGTCCTCCTTCTTACTTGAGTGACTATATCACTACAGATGAGCTAACAGAAGACGAGGCATACATGGTTCAAAATGTTTCAACAGGAGATCCTCTTTATTTTGAAGAAGCAGTGAAAGAGGAAAAGTGGAGGCAAGTTATGGACAGTGAGATCAGTTCCATTGAGAAGAATAAAACATGGTCTTTAAGTGAGTTGTCTACTGGAGCAAAAAAATTAGCGTCAAATGGGTATACAAGACCAAATACAATGAACATGGAGAGATTGACAAGCACAAAGCACGTCTAGTAGCCAAAGGCTACTCACAAAAGCACGGTATAGACTACACAGAGGTTTTTGCACCAGTGGCAAGGATGGACACCGTGAGGATGATCATTGCCTTGGCAGCACAAAAGGGTTGGAGGATTTTCCAGTTAGATGTCAAGTCAGCATTTCTTTATGGAGAATTGAGTGAAGAGGTTTACATTGAGCAACCAAGGGGTTACGAGACAAAAGGTAGGGAGCACTTGGTCTACAAACTATATAAAGCATTGTATGGATTAAAACAGGCTCCACGAGCCTGGTTTAGTCGAATTGAGGCACATTTTATCAAGGAGGGCTTTCAGAAGTGCGACAGTGAGCAAACCATGTTCACAAAGAAGAATGGAGAGGAAAAATCATCATTGTAAGTATTTATGTTGATGATCTAATTTTTACTGGTGATGATAAAGATATGATGTGTGATTTCAAAAGGTCCATGTTGAGAGAATTTGATATGACTGATTTGGAAAGCATGAGATTCTTCTTTGGCATCGAAGTACTTCAAAGAACAGAGGGTATTTTCATATATAAAAAAAAATATGCTTTGGAGATTCTGAAGAGATTTGGGATGCTGGAAAGCAATGAAGTGAGTAGTCCGATTATCCCAGGTTTTAAGATCAATAAGGATGAGGATGGAATTACTGTGGATGAGACATACTTTAAGCAATTAGTGGGAAGCTTGATGTATCTCACTGCCACAAGACCAGACATGATGTTTGTCACCAGTCTCATAAGTAGATTTATGGCAAAACCAACCGAGCTTCACCTACAGGCTGCAAAGAGAGCTCTTCGATATTTAAAGGGGACAGTGAACTATAGTATTCATTACAAGAAAGGTGGAGATGATGGACTATTTGCTTTCACGGATAGTGATTATGCAGGAGATGTGGAGGATAGGAAGAGCACAAGTGGTTATGTGTTTTTGTTGAGTTTGGGTGCTGTAATATGGAGTTCAAAGAAGCAGCCTATCGTTACATTGTCCACTACAGAAGCAAAATTTATAGCAACTGTAGTATGTGCATGTCAAGCTATATGGATGAATAGAGTGTTAAGGGAGTTTGAGTACAATAATGAGACTTGTACTCTAATTAGATGTGATAACAGTTCAACCATTAAGCTATCAAAGAATCCTGTGATGCATGGTCGAAGTAAGCATATCGATGTAAGGTATCATTTTCTAAGAAATCTCACAAAGGAAGGTTCGATTGCTCTAATTCATTGTGGGAGTAAAGATCAGGTGGCAGACATAATGACCAAACCATTAAAGGTTGATGTTTTCCAGAGGCTTCGAAGTATAATGGGTGTGTGTGAGGTTGTTAGTATAAACTAATTGTTTGATGACAGTAAATTTCAGGGAGGGATTGATAAGACTAGTTTAAATCAATTAGTTTTGTTTTTGTTGCTAATAAGTTCCTACTATGTAAGAAGACTTTTTCTATGTTAGACTATTTTCTTATACACGTTATCATTTTCTGTTAATGTAGTTAGTGGGCTGTTTTGTTGGCAGACATAATGACCAAACCATCATTTTTTAGATGGTGGAAACATGTCACACGTTAGAAAATATTTGGAGTAAATTCAACTTGTTTTATTTTTTTATGGTTAAAATTTTAAAAAAAATTGTTTTAATATTTTTGAATAGTTATTATATGTTGATATTAAAAATAAATTTAAAAAATAAAAAATATATTATTTTAATATTTTTTCAAATAAAAAATATTTTAAAAAAATAACTGCTACACTCTCATTTCCAATACCATCTTCTGATCTTTGACTGAATTTCTCCTTATTTGCCAGTAGGGCCCGAGCATAGAATCTCAACTACTTCCACCAACAAAACTAGTCAAGCCAGCTCTAAACAGAAGAAGGTAGTCAAAACATAGTTTTTTCCTCCTTCCTTCGGGGTGTCTAATGTTTTTAATTATTTATACTTTTAAACTTTATTTTTTTATATCTAGACCTTTCCAGTTATGTTGCCGTTGTGTTATGAGTTGGATTTTGTTTCACATTACATGCACCCATATATATGATACGACAAATATTATTACAGCATTGCAAATCACTTTGATATTACGAAATACAATTATGGGTGGGGTTAGGTTACAAATATTGACAAAAAAAAAAACTAAAATCATTCTTTTTCATTTTTACTATTCAAATGGCACCATATTCTACATTGTTGTCCCTATAGTTTTTCACTTTTATATTTTAATCATATATTTTTATTTATTTTGCATTTTAATTATTTGTTATTAAGAAAAAAAAGAGAAAATCACCGGAAAAAAAAAAAAGAGCTCCCGGTTAGCCACATTCCAACCCAAAAAAGCTATGGTGTCAATGAGTTTGTCTTTAATAAAAAAAAAATATAATAGAAATGGTTTGGTTGTTGAATGATGTTGAAAAAAATTATATTGAGATTTTTTTATTTGATTTTTAGTTTTTAAACGTGTTACATTGTGTTTTGGGCTTGGAAATTCAATTATTGAAGAATCTAAGAAGTTTTTTTTGATATTTTCAATCAATATTATTGAACTTGACAAGGGTCATAAGTTGGTAAAGTTGATCCGAGTTAATTCAGAATAACTTTATTTTAATTTTTTTTAAAAAAAGGTTAATAAGAAGTTGTTTGGAAGAAAACAAATTGAAAGTTTTGACCAGGTCGATCGGGTTAACTCTAATTTATTTATTTTAACCAAGGTCGGTTTGGAGGGTCATCAGGTTGACTTGTTGGGTCAAGTCGGGTTTAATAACAATATTTATTGGTGAAATAGATTAAAATTTGGGTTTTAAAAGTAAAAAACCTCAAGTCCTATCTTTTCAAAGTTACTAGAAATTTTTTAATAAATGATGCATAGCCTACCTGTTTAGCTTTTAAAAAAAGAAGTGCAAGCTAGGCTTTTTTTAAATGCCGAGAGATTTTTTTTTCATTTTATATTTTATTTAATCTTTTTATGTACTAAAATTAAAAAAATTAAAAAATAATTATTATTATGTTTTAAAAATTGTATGATGATACTTACTTTGTTATCTTTTATAATAATATTTATAATTATTTTGTAAATAATTATATATAAATCTAATTTGTAAAAGAAATTAATAATTTTTCATTAATATTAAATGATATTAAACTATTTATTTTCTTATAAAAATATTTGATATTAATTATTCATTTAGATCAGGATACATACACATAAAAATTATGGAGGCATATTTGTTTTTTATTTATTTATTATTATTATTATTGAAACTTGTTTTGTAAGTGATGATAAGCTCACCCAGAAGAAGAGCTGAGGCCTTATGCTCACCCAGTCATGGTCCAGTTGCTCTTAAAGGCCAGGATTTTACTCCTAATGGGTTCGGAGGCACGGCTAGTGTGATTCCCTGTCCCTTCGAGAAAGAAACCTTTCTTTCGGCGGCTTACCTTCCGCATGTCGCAGCAGGCAATATTTGAATTCATATTAAAAAAATCATTTTCTTGTTGATTATTACGTGTTAGTCCTTACTATATTTAGAAATAATTTGGCTTTCATGATAACCTTCCTATATAAATAAATTAAATTGATTATGCGCATACATTATTATTATTTTTTCTTATAAAAAATAAAACTATTCACTTGATAAAATTGAAATTTATAGCGTTGTGCAGGCCCATGAGCGCTTGCATTTTATTTTCAAAGCCTAAGTCATCCTTTCATTTCTAGATGTGCATGGGCTTCGATCATATCACAATGTTTAAATAATATTATTTTTTTTAGTACTATTTGTAATTACTTTATAAATAATTATATATAAATCTAATATGCAAAAAAAGTTAAAAATTTTGTACATGAATATTCAATGAGAATAAAATATACATTACTTTTTATTATTATGATTTTTTTATAACTTTTCATGAAATCATTATTATTGTATTATTTCATTAAAAAGCATAAAAATTATAAAGATATAATTTTTTTATTTTTTTTATTGAAACTTGTTTTTTATATCATGATAAGTTTTATATAAATAAAAAACATGCTTTGCTTAAAAAAAAAGCATGTTTTCATCAAAACAAAATTAAAAAAAATAAACGAATACAGAAAATGGAGTTTTGCCTCAAGAAATGTATTTTTTCTCTAGACTTTAAATTAATAGAATTGATGCCAATTTTGATTTAAATTACCTTAAGTTTTTATTAAAAAAAAACCATATATATATGTTTCATCAGAACATATAGAAAATGCATAGATTAAAAAAAAATGATTTTGGCTAAAGAAACACAATCTTTTTCTCCAAAATTCAAAACTTACAAACTCTTCAAATATTTATTTTAATTTATGCATAATTAAATAAAAACGAGCTTTGAAATGATTCCACTGTCTTTTCTCTTTCCTTTATTCTATAGTTTATTGTCTTTGCCTACATTTATAAAATATTTATATGTCCATATATTTATTTATCTATCTTTTTTTTTTACTAGAAAAACCAACTTCTTATTTTACCTTTTGATTAATTTTAATAACTCTTTTTACAGTTTATTAGTTTATATATTTTTAAATTTATTCCATTAAACACAAACATGATCTTTTCATTTTTTAATTAATAGATTTTATGAAACTAGAAACATATTCATAACTTTAGTAACCTTTTCTGTTGCATTAAAAATTAACTTGAAATAATGCTAGCAGCACAGCACAAGCACAAAAATTGCTAGTTGTTAACTATAACCCAACTATATACTTGAGCCACTGAGAAATTAGATCAACACATGAATTATTTGGTTAAATCTTAGTTAGATTTGAAAAAAAATGTTTTTTTATATGAGTGGGTTTTGACTAAGTCATAATTAAGTCTATTGAATGGATTAAGAACGTGTTTGGAAGTATGGTTATGTTTTAAAGTGTTTTTCACTCGAAAAAATATTAAAATAATATTTTTTTTATTTTTTAAAAATTATTTTTTATATTTTTTATATCAGTGCATTAAAATGATCTAAAAATACTAAAAAAATATTAATTTGAAACAAATAAAAAAATAAAAAAATTTCAAATTTTTTCAAAAGTATTTTTGAAATGCAAAAATAGGACTTTATTTTGTCAAATCAATTAAATTTGATTGGGATCAATTAATAAAATGTATTATTTTATTTTATTTTGTTGATGTTTTTATCTTAAAAAATTAAAAAATTTACACGTCATATTATTGACATGTCATGTTTTCTAGTGAGAGGAGAGAAAATTGTTTTCAATAGAGTTGCTTTCATGTTATCTCGAGGAAATTCAACAATTTTACAAAATAATGCAATTTGAAAAAACAATATTCATATTTTATTGTTTTAATATTCAATAAATTAATTGTTTTATGTTCATTTTGCAGTAGATGTGATTGATTTCTAAGACTTACAATTGAAGTGTAATTTAGAGGTTGCTTATAATATTTAAATAAATCAATTCTTTATTGTAATTAAATTCAATTATAATATTTGATTTAAATTCAATTACTAAATAAATTAAATTCACATATTTAAAAAATTAAATTCTATTTTATTTTATTTTCTATATTATCCCAATAGAATTTTAATCCACTACTCGAGAGTGCTGATGGTAGTATTTATTTTGTCTGTGATGTTTCAAAGCAAAGTGGCTACCAGGACTGGCATGAGGTGTACTCTTGCTTATCATGTTGATGCTGGAACAAGAGCGCGAAATCACGTATATATGAAAAATGATTCACTTGTGTGAGGTGTATTCAATCTCTTGCAAGGGAAAAAAAACTACGGTGACAGTGAAAGTGGAACTTGAACCAATTGGGTATATTATTTGGTTGAGAGCTTTGAAAAGAGGTTTACAGTCTTAAGCTTTGAAAAAGATTTTGTAATCTCAAGCTCATAAAAAGATTAGGCGAAATGTTTGATTTTTAGCCCGTAAAATAAT
>Ga0307517_10013208_pt1 | contig 11243 bp, 11 predicted proteins | sample 23_EM_MG_FD_194515 | JGI IMG/M metagenome (GOLD analysis project Ga0307517, IMG submission 194515) | Populus trichocarpa ectomycorrhiza microbial communities from riparian zone in the Pacific Northwest, United States - 23_EM | ecosystem: Host-associated > Plants > Roots > Unclassified | place... | reverse complement strand
ATCAAAGAAGGTTGCTTCACATGAGGGGCAAGTTCATGTTGTGGATGCTCTTTTTCTTGTTTACTACCTAGATTTCATTTGATTGAAAAGAAAAGAAAAAAAAAGAAGGAATTCTCAATCTGTGCGTGGCTGGCAATCATTTGACATACCAGTTAGCCCAGTACCCCACTACACAATTTAATGCCCTTGTCACCATGTCCATCATCGTACAGATTACAGTCCCTAAGATGGTGTCTTTAAGTTCTTAACCATTAAAAGGGTTCTTGAAGGTCCTGTTCTGAATTTAATTAAATACGTAAATCTTACTCACCTCAGAGCACTAGATCTCTTTTCGTTGATGATGGATGTCCCTTCCTATCCTTTTGACCGACAGCCCTAGGAATCCACCAAGTACGAACTTGTTAGCTCAATGCTTACCTTTCCAGTTTAAAATAAGAACATTTTTTTGCTTTATTAAAGGACATCGAGAAGGATGCAAAAGTGTGTTTTCTGCACAATCAAACGAAGAAAGCAAACCTCTCGTTATCACTCTAGCTTGATGACAGACAATGCATTCAAGACCATCATCCAGGCCGATATTTCTGACAGTGATTTGCAACGTTTAAGATGTACGGTAAATAGGAAATGCTCGAAGCAAAAATGAAAAGTTGCTTTCACTACAAGTTTATACAAACATTTCCTAAAATCCATGTAAAACTCAGTCAGAGGAGTCCCCGATGTTAACAGTACACATTTTACAGTAAGATCTGGGGGATATTCAGGGGAAGGATATCAATCCTATGAAGCCCATCGAATCCTTTTAACCCTTTACCTCGCATTTCTTTGATCAGTTGGCCTGTTAGGCGGATTAAAAGGACTGTTCGACGACTGTACCTTGATGCCCAATATTTTTTCCCGTTTCTTTCAAAGGCCAAATGATCTTCAGTATCACAAGTATAAAACTGTCTTTCATCGAAGACCAGATGAAGCGCGTGGTTTCCCCTTTATGGAGTTTATGTGTTGGGTGACAAAGATAACTCCCATCACAATTAAAAGGCAACCGACCAGTGTGCTGAAGAAGAGGGCACCTGGTGACCTAGTCTGGACAAAGCCATACACCCCATTTGATGTCACAACAATTAGGTCAGTAAGGCCGTCATTTGTGAAATCCTCACAGATCAGAGCATGGGTGGGTGGTGCAGGAAGATCAAACGATGTCTGGACACTTCCTCCAGGAGATATAACTGCAGCCTCTTGATCACCAGCTGCGAGGATCATTTGTTGATTGTCATGTGCACGCAAAGAGAATGCCTTTAATGTGGGGACCACCATACCACCTTCCATCATCCCTGATGGAGAAGGAAGATTTGACCATGTAGCGCCTGTCAGTATTTGCCATTGCCAAACAGCATCGTGGCCATGCAGGCCAGGAGAGTATGATGTCACCTGAAAGAAATGGTACACTTCTCAATCTTGTTGCAATTAACAGGGCAAAGGCACGAGTGTGTTTACTACAGCATTTGACCACCTCCCCCCCTCTCCCAAAACCAAAGAGCTGATTGTTAAATCAGATACTGCAGTAAAGGTGACGGACAAACACTATCTAGACAAGAAGCTAGGTCTAGATTAGAACATACCTCCCCTCGATTTGTTAAGAAGACAACATCACCATGACTCCCCTTGCGATGCCTATGGCCATCACTTCTTGGGATGAGAATAGGGGTTGCCACCTCTAAAGAAGATACATCAGTTCGACCAAAATTTCTGCCGAAATCTCCATGTTGGAATAAGTTAAATGGCGAATGATGACATATAGAAGCATTAAAAAGTTGCTCTCGTACTGGTACACCTGAAGTTGCAACAGCCCAACAAGGTTGCAGCACTTCCATTGCTCCACTAACGACAGTCTTCTCAGCTCCATTTCCCCCAACAGCCTGAAAAGAGGAAATGTTAACCATTATAATGAACACACGTATATCAAGCAATTTTACCCACCCCCACCACTTATTTATAAGCAAAAGAAAAGGTTAAACAAATATAGTTCTCTGATTGGCCATGGATCTAAAACAGTGAATAGCACAGATGTATACAGTTGGCATTTCTCAATCTCATTTTTAATTACCAATCACAACAAGCTGTATTGCTGTGGTCTGGGTAAAATGAGAAATGTTTTTGTGGCACATAAACAACAACATTCATGACCAGTGACGAAGATTTATGGCATATTATGTAATAAATATTTTAGAAAGAGCACATTTGGAATGTTGAACATAATGTAGGCAAACGGTGACCGGCCATGAAGGCTCTTTGGGCGCTGCTCCTTCTCCTTGTCTCTAGCCACGAGACAGTTGAGAATAAACTCATAGTTTTCATTTATGAATTGCCTTGGATGAAAAAAACAATTGCACACCTGGACATGATCTAGGACTCCATCACCGTTGATATCAGCATGAAGGCCACCTTCTTGAAGATGAAGCTGATTGAAGCAATGAATTTCATCGAACTTGTTAGAACTGCCTTGATAATTAATATAATAAGCAGTCGAAATTGTTTCAGTTAACAGAGCACATTCAACTTTCATTTCACATGAATAAGCAGTGGGTGATACAGCACAAGGGTTTTTAAGAACAAATATCTAAAAGAAAAGGGTTGGGCATTCTTGCTCTAATAGCAACATTTATGTCTGATGTAGTGTTTAACAGCAAGAAGATGGCCAACGCATAACAAGTGAGCCATTTACCAGCTATCAATAGCTATACAATATTCTTCCAAATAAACTACATGATGGCACAATGTCACATTTTTAACATTTACCTTACAAAGGGTGCGGCCAGATGCCAAATGAATAGCTTCTATCCCTTCTTTTTGGTGAGCCACAACAACATTAGGAACCCACCAAAGCTGAGTGTAGTTTGTTATGGTAGGAATATATTGTGATGGCTGCAGCAATGAAGTATAACAAACAATCATCATTTATCAAACAATGGATAGGTAAATTTTGTGGTTGGCTCATACAGATTTGATGCACTGCAACACAATGCCAACATATAGCAAAGGTAAGCTAGAAATTGCCTATGGAACTCTATTTGTTTTTCACCAAAGATCTTCTTTCAACAAGTAAAAGATTCATATAAAAGCACAAAACAAGAATGGGGAAACAATCACTACTGAAAAGTTTCAGACCTAATTCTTAAACACTTGATAGAATAGACACAGAGTTATTCAAATTCACAATTCACAAACATTAGCAACACAATGCCTTTCCAAACAATGGAAAAGTTAAATCCACATCACTTCTTGTTCTAGTACCAGTATTTCCAACTAAGGGGAGTTACTATTTCAGTAGCCTCCAACCATACTACAGAATAGGAAGCAGATATGTTTTTTCAAAGGATTTCACACTTGAGTGGTAAAAAAATTGTATCATAGACACGTCATCACGATTTCAAATTGCATTGAGCAAAAGATAAAAAATAGCCAAATTTTAATGTGGAAAGTAAAGCAGATTATTTAAATGAAGCATGGGATTACATGCTAAAAGGTACAAGCTTGAATACATGACATATTTTGATCCTCTTTCAAAGGCATGTGATGTGTAATAAATTCTACCTAAGCTTTTGGAGCAAAGATATATCCATCCAGGAAGAAAGCCGATGGCATATGATGGAGGTTGCTATTGGCAAGAATCCAGGGTCATTCAAAATCTTGTATAAATGCATTTACTGATGTGGTCAGATCTTACCTTCTTTGATTTTGTTGAGCTAGCATATTTTGCAGCTTTCCCAATCAGGTTTGAAATTTTCTTTGTCGTGTCTTTTCCAGGAGGATGGTTTTCCTCAGGCTTGTGGAAAGGGTAGTTTGAGTTCTTTCCATTTGATTTTTTTGATGTTTTTCTTTTGTGGCGCCTAAAGTGTGATAGCTGCAACACAGTATCTTCTCTCCTATCCTGACATAAAGATGAAGGAATGTCCGGTGAACAACTCCCTCATAACAAAAACATGATCATAAATTAATTGGATTAAGAAATATAATTACCCAGTGATGTGGCATAACTCCAAGGATTGATTCCCTAAACTCCCTGCATTCAAACTAAGGAGTAACATGCCTCAGAAAGCTTATCTTAAAGAAAAATCATCAGTATAAATGGAGATAATCTGAAGCTTATCCTCTTTTTCTAAGTAAATCTTTTAGCGGGGTTCATTTTAGTTTCTTTTTCTTTTTCTTTTTCTTTTCTTTTTTGGGGGTGTGGGCATGAGTTGAAATTGACTTGAAAGCAATCTAAATTTAATGACATTCTCTTTGACAATTATGAAAGATCAATTCTTCTAGATTTTATCAATAACAAGAATGTAAGGTTTTTTATCTGCATTGAGTTGAAAGCTACCTCTCCAGGATGACGACTGTTTAAAGCATGCACATCAAGCTTGTAGTTATGCTGTGGAATCAACTGTGATGCAGCATCTGAAGACTCTGCTTCAATGTTCTACATACACCAAAACAGAAACCTCAGTAACACAAAGGGAGAATACATTTCATAGCAGAACCATAGAAATACTAATCAACTATGTTCGAATACGGATGACACCTGCCCAAATTAATGCTCTCAAATTGACATAGAATTTCAGAACCCACGTGGATGATGCATTAGAGGCATACATTCGTAGATATTTTACAGCATAAACCCATTTGGAGCACTCCTCATTTTGTTCAATTATCACTTATGATAATATATAGAACACATAAAACTTAAAGTTCTTTGAAGGACAAATGGAATTTGTGCATGACTCAGCAGCAACATACCAAGTCATTCACAACCATGTGAATAAAAAGTAAGAATCATGAATCAGGAGGACAGTTCATATAACAATTGACAATAAACTGAAATTAGTAATACCCACCATGAGATTCAATGCAAGAAAACTAAAGAACAAGTATACAGAATTAAGGTCACCTCATTCTTTCTACTCCATCGAACGGTACCAGTTCGACCAGCAAAAGCATACAAGGCAAAATGGCGTAAATTCACAGTTCCAGAGTTCTCTGATGGCTACAAAGGATACAAAAATCAATGTGTTAATACCCAGCTGCCAGAAATAAATGAAAAGGAGAACGACATGAACTTGCACACAAAATTTAGTAGGTTGGCCCACTTATGGATCAACAAATACCATCACTTCAGGATGTTTTCAATAGTAAATACTAATGTCCTGATAGTTGTTGCTAGGTTTAAACAACAATAGTTATAGCTTTTTTTTTTTTTTTGGAAAGAACAATAGATATAGCTGCAAGGCTGTAAATCACATTATCAAAAGAATACATGAATAAGCCATAAATGTCCATACCTCTTTCTCACCAGCACTTCTTCTATGCTGCTCAGCATTTTTCTCTGCCATGCCGATTTCTTCAAAAGGATCTAAATAATTCTGAGATGGCAACATAAAAGGCATACATGAGTGCATTGTATAGGAATGAAATTCATGACACTAACATCATACAATCTAATGGCACATCTATAAAATAGCTGATGCAAACAAGTTGTGGAAGGAAGCTTGGTTTCTATCTATCAAAAGACATAAGATTACAGACCCAAAGATTCTACAATCTAAATTAAGCACAAGAACAGCACTTAGAAAAGAAAATTGATGAAGCAAGCCTGAGCTTATTTCAAACTTCAACATGCCAAAAAACTTTATCCATTCCTGTGAGGTTTTAATGAAAACTAGCAATATTAGGAGATGCTTCCCAAGCATCAGATTTCCACAGCTGTGAGGTATTACTTCCAATTCTACCTTGAAAAAATTGAAGCCAATACATCAAACATGCTATTAAGTCATTGGTAATCATTAAAATCAGGATTATGATATGTTCCCATGTTTAAGATTTAAATGCATAAACAAGGGAAAAAGGTTTTGAACCATGTAATTAACTTTCGAACACAAATAAGTAAGTACTTCTCATAAGACAATTTCTTTTTCCCAATAAGACAATCAAGCAACTGGAAGTTGGATAAATGTAAGAAATACTAGGAATGAAAAATCACAACTAACATACATGTGGCTGCACTTCCATTCTCCCACCAATAATAACCAATCCCATATCCCCGTGCTTCAACGTATAGTTACTTATCGATATTGCAATCTCCCTATGATGTGCATTATGTGGAAAATCCTCCTGTACCAAAAAAAAAAAGCCAACTTATTTCATTTTGCAAGATGGACAAATAAAATGGGAAATAGCAAGCAAGCAAATATTCAAAACTACTAATGATATAAACTTTCACACAACCTGCACATTAGTTTCCCAAAGCTTCTTAAGGTTATGATCAAAGCACATAACAGACCACCCTGAAGTAACAACAACCAAAACTTGCTTTAACGGGTGTCCTTCCTTATATCTCCTCTCAATAACACCAGTCGCCATAGCTACTGCACGTCTACCAGTCGCAACCCGTGTTTTATCAGGCAATAGTGATAGTTCCGTCAACAATCTCGTTTCACTAAACCCCTCATCTACTCGCCTTGAATGTGGCTCCAATACCTATACACATACATACAAGCACAAACTCACAATTAATAACATAAAAAAGTGTCATCAAAAGAACACCACACGCTCGTTCTGAAAAAAAGAACAAAATTAAGCAACTGTAGTTTTCACAATTTGTGAAAAATATTAAATTGAAATAAATACACAAAACTGACAATTAATACATGAACCACATGCCATCCCTTTCAAAATCAGGCAGTTTCCAAAAAATTGTGCAAAAAACATTATCAAAAGAGATGCATTTGGCAGCTCTAAGTTAAAAGTTAGTATTTTATCTTCTTTACTAACTTTCCATGTCAGCAACCTTATTCATATGTGGATTTAAAAAACAAATTTCTAGGGTTATGTTGTTTAAAATGCGTCGCCCCAAAACAAGATAAATAAACTGCCTCTATCTTCCATTTCTTTCAAAAGAAAGACTTGGTCTTTCTTTTTTTCTTTTCCTTCTCTCAATGGTACTTTTCCTATTGAGAAACCTTTTCAAACTCTAAAGTAATGAAAGGATTTTCCCTTCCAACCTTTTTATTAATTTTTTGCAACCTCCTCTTTCTGGTTTATTTGCAACAACGCCTCTTTTAGGGTTTGTTTTGACTCAATGTATCCTGTCATTTTATTTGTTACAAGTGAACGGGTGTTTATAACTATAACTGTTAGATTGAGTTCTTTTAAAGGATACATATGCAGGCACAATACGTATGCAAAAGAAATTTCAAATCAGTTTCTCTTTATCTCTTCTCTTCCTCCGCCACTACAAAAACAAATTACATAAGTTACACATAAAAAAATTTATCATTATTTGAGTTTTATTTCATTTGTTCTTGGAATTTATGGTTGATTTGGGAGTAGAACTAATATGTATTGCATGATGAAGCAGCAACCATGAGAGATCTCTCTATAGATTTAGTTTTTCCTTCTAACGTTTTCATGCTTTAAATTATAATTTTTGTTTACTTACTACTAAGAGGTTGTTAATTATTCTATGTAAAGGCCTTTTATTCATAACATCCTTGGTGGGTCTCATAGAAAGAATGATATTGAGAAGGCAACACAAGAGCTCTTAGAAGCAGTGGTGGCAAGATGTGACTTTTCTTTCGTTTACAACATTTTTCCTCCTTTTTTCGGTTAAAGTAATGGTTGGATATGTGAAAACAAATGATGTTATAATGGATTACACATACAAATAACATCTTGTTGTTCAGGGTAAGCATGAATAAATCATTGCTAATATTGATAAGCATAGTCAAGCGCCAAGTACGGTAGCATAGCAGACACTTGGATCCACGATTAAAAAATTAAATTATGCTATTTGACCCAATTTTTAGTTTATTTTTACTAATATTTGCTTAACGTCATGCATAGTAGAAAAATGTTGAGATATATAAATTAGTATATTCACGTAGTTTATGTAAAGCATTCATCACATGAGTTTCTTAGTTATAGTTAATCATACCAGGATTTTAGCGTCGTGAGTGGCGACGAGGATTTCTTTCTTGCCGTCTCCGTTAAGATCGGAAACAATCGGCGGGGGAAGACGGTCGGTCTCGTATTTGATTGGATAATCGTCGGTTAAATGGAACCATGCCTCTCTAAAAGAGAAATCTCCTTCGTGCTGTATATAAAAACAAAGAATCGGTGTTAGTTAGGGTTAGAAATAGCGATTACTGTCAAAATTTGTGGGTTAGGGTTTAGAGAGAGCAGACCTGGAGAGAGAAGAAGATGGCGAAGGCGGAGAGCATGAGAATGGCTAGATCGCGTTTTCTCATTTTGAAGGGAGTTCGATTCTCTTCTTCAGTTGATAGATCAAGAGTGAATTTTGATCACTCCATTACAGCTCTCCGTGATGATGCAGAGCAAGAACAAAAATGAAAAGAACTGGAGCTTCGGGTTCGTACAAAACCGTGTCAGAAATTTAGCTGACTGGAAAGGTTTTTTCTTAAAATGTAAACTATACGTCGTTTGGAAATGGATAAAATTTATTGAATGTTTGAAACGACATGTCTTCTGTCATAATCGTATCAGACCCCACTCCGGCCTAATGACTGGGTTGCTGGTCAGGGTTTTGGCCATTGCATAAACCCAGTTTTTTTTTTTTAAATAAAACTATGGATAAAATAATTTTAAGTTTTTTTTATTAATTTATTTTAAAATAATGTTTGAGATTACGATAAATATTAATTTTTTAAAAAAAAGTTTTTAAAAAAATATATTAAATATTTTTTTTAAAATTTTTATAACAACATATAAAAATTATAAAACACTAAAAAATATTAGTTTAATAATTTTTGAAGTTAAAAATATTTGTAAAAAGTATTTAAGAGCTTTTTTTAAAAAAATATTTTTGAAATAAATTGAAAATTTGTTATTTTTCTTGCTTAAAATTAAATATATTTTATATATTTTTAAATCATTTTAATATGTTAATATCAAAAATAAATTTTAAAAATATCAAAAATAAATTTTAAAAATATAAGCCTCCAAATATCTACGAAATTTAATTCTGGTTTTGTCTGCAATTCAATCTAGAACAAGAGTATTAATTGATTGTGAAATTAAAATATTTTATTATCATCCAATGGTAGTAGCATTATCTTAATTGGACAATTAACTTAATTACTAAATTAACAACTTACAAACAAAAAATTAAGCAATACGTACTAACCATTGGATCGCCAACAATGAATGGCCAAGATCAACCATTGTCTTGTATAAATGCACTCACATGCTCAAACATCAAGACAGTATTAAGGTGAGAGTAACTCTTTAATTCTCAAACTCCAACAAACACTATCTAAATACACACTAACCACCAGTTCATCGCTTCCTCCTGAGCATGCATTCATCGGCAACATAAGAACATAAGAAAGGTCGTGCATTTTCTCATCAGTTCTAATTAATGCATATTTTTCATCACAGAAAGATATTTGTAGTGAAGAGGAGGATATGGTACTGATACTAGCCCAGAAAGAAATAGGGAACAAGCGGGCAGAAATTGGCGAAAGATTGCCAGGGAGAACTGAAAACTCTATCAAGAACCACCGGAATGCAGCTAAGACAAGGCAATATTGCACCTCCAGCAGAAAAGAATCGCTCCAGGTATCCAAAATGCTCCCTCCTGCAAGAGTATATCAAGAGCTTGAACTTAGACTCAATTCCTAAAGTGAAACGGCGTCAAAGGAGAAGGAGAACTGCTAAATATTCTGATGCCAAGGCTGCAGGTAGTAGAACTGCTGCAATGAAAGAACCAAGTGATCAGCAGCCTCAACAAGACCTGGCCCTCTGTGAAAACAATGATGGATTAGTCTTAGATTTTGATTTTGATGAGACTATATTACAAGATGGCTGCAGCATTGATTCTCTTCTTGACGAGATAGATTGTTATCTTGTTGTTAATGAGAAAAGTGCTTCATATGGATGTACCAAGAGAGGATGAGATTCCACTTCAGGATTTTGATAGGGTTTTTTATGCCGTATAAAATATCACCGATCCATGTCATTGTTTTTTCCCCTCTTGTTTTAAAAAGTTAAATGAAAAATTACTCACTTTCCTTCCTTGAACCCTTATTGAATCTCCAATCTAATATATTTATTTTATATAAATTTGAACAAAACTTAGGTGAAGATCACTACACATTTAATACGTGAAAGATGGTTCTTCGTATCCTAAACATTACAATTTAAATGTTCATTTGGTGTGGTTATAATGAATTTGAAAGTGATTTCAAAGTTAGTTTTAATTGAAAAAAAATACTAAATGAATATATTTTTTAATACTATTTAATAATCATAGCATGAATATTAACAAAATCTCATAGGCCTTGGAAAAACTATTTATACAGACTCAAAGTATTATTCGTTTGAACAGTATAATAATAGATTTTGCCATTTCCATAAAAAAAAATCATTGAATTGACTATTAAAGCCGGTGGGGTATTTTTACAATATCCATGAGTCATTATCATATTAATGATAAAAAACAATTAAGTTTTTTCAACATTTTAAAAGTAGAGTGAAATGATCAAAATATCATTAAAAGAAAAAAATTATAAACTAGTGTTCAAGAGTTTTTTTGTATTTTCATATTGATTTTTTTTCGTTATTATTAAATTAGCTAAAAGACAATTTGATATTTTAATAAATATAAAATATAACTAAAAAACAAAAAGTGATGGAGTTGTGTTCGCGCTCTTCGAGCGATGCGTACGACATCTCACGACAATCAAAAACCAGCTTCCATGGTGGCGATGGAAGTGCCACACCAGGATCTTCCTTTTAGAACCCGTTTGTTAACGAGGTTGCGTCTGCGTTTTGTTTAAAACGCAGATGCAACTCGTTTGGTAACCAAAAAAACACATTTTACTGTGTATGGGCCCCATGTTTTTTCGCGTCCGAGACGCAGGAAAGGAAGAAGCAGCATTTTGCTGCTTTGTGGACACTGTTCACGCTAAATTTAATTAGCATGAACAGTGTAGCACACACTGTTCAAGCGTGAATTGCACTGTTCACGTGAACAGTGCAATTCACTTGCACTGTTCACACACTTTTTTTTTTTACATTTAAAAAAAAAATTAGTTTTAGAGTAAATTAAATTCATTCGCACTATGATGTGAATAATATTTTTTTTCCTGAAAAACTAGTATATAGTGAATTAAATTCACTCGCACTATAATATCAATTTTATACCTGGTAATATTTTATCTAATTTTATTACACGCTCAAAATAT
>Ga0307517_10013207_pt1 | contig 11245 bp, 18 predicted proteins | sample 23_EM_MG_FD_194515 | JGI IMG/M metagenome (GOLD analysis project Ga0307517, IMG submission 194515) | Populus trichocarpa ectomycorrhiza microbial communities from riparian zone in the Pacific Northwest, United States - 23_EM | ecosystem: Host-associated > Plants > Roots > Unclassified | place... | reverse complement strand
GTTCTACTTTTCCTGCTTTGACACCGGAGGAGCTAGCTGCGGCTCAGGGTCAGTGGGATAGAAACAAGAGATTGGCGAAGTTGTTACTTACCCAGAAGTCTTCGAGGACCGGTTGGCCAAGGAATTGGCAAAGTGCAGTGGAATATGAATGAGCCGGGTCCAGGGTGGAACTAAGCATGAGCCATGTCAGGTAAATACTGTGGCAGAAACACCTACCATAGTTTGTTTGGACCGCCAGATGGGGCACATTACGCCTCAAGTTGTTCAGGAAGTCAGGAAGGGATGTATGACAAGCGTGCGACTGGAATCGACGCCATTTGGTTACGCTGTGGTTGACAAGTCCTGAGCGGACAGATTTTCTCCATGCGAGGTGCCCTTCGAATGCGACCTGGGTGTGTGCTTACAGTATGAGGAAGGGCAGAGAAGTTGTGGGAGGATATCGAGGGCGAAGAGGAATGCGGAGGCAGCTTGTTTTTGAAGTACTTGACCACTAATATGAATGTGCTCTAATACTCGATGTAGTGTCGCCTTAGCACTGCCTTCGCAGAATTTCCTGGAATTAACCCGTCCACCCAGCCAGCTGATAGCGAACCACGATGCGAATGTACCTACGGCACCCGCCCACAACCCGAGCTGAAGAACAACATCATAAATGCGCTCCAAGGTGCCAATGCATGTAAAGCACACTACAAGGATATTAGCAACGAGCGTGAGCGAACGTGCTCGCAAAGTTGGGGACCTTAGTGGTAGGGAATGTGGCGCCATGAACATTCAGGGGAAGAGCGGCCAATTTCAGCTTGCAACGTGTTGGGAGGAGCGGCAATGTCGCGCGCGATCCAGATGAAGCGGAGGGCCGAATCATTTTGCAGGATGTCGAATTGGCGATGCGCAATGCCCCGGAGCACAAGGCTGCAGTTGTGGCAGGTGTTGACGACGCTCAGAAGGCAATTCTTGAGGGCCGTGAACTGAGCGGTTACAGCGGATTTTGTCGACGAAGGGGCTCGGGTGGCCAGAGAATGCGAAATGGGGCCGCGAAACCCCCATACGCCGATTACACGAGGAGCACTGCAAAATGGGCAGCACTAGGCGACAGTCATCGACACCAAGATGCCTTGTATTGGTTCAATTTTGCAGTTACAGCGGACTTCGTCGACGAAGAGGCTCGGGTAGCCAGAGAATGCGAAATAAGGCCGCGAAACCCCATGTGTCGATTACGCGAGGAGCACTGCAAAATGGGTAGTATTAGGCGATGGTTATGGACACCGAGATGCCTTGTGTTGGCTCAATTTTGTGGGCAGAGCCTATTAATGAAGTGTTAACTGCCTTTAGAACCAATGGACCCGCAGAGAAACTTTACGAACCTGAAGAAGGCGGCATTTTTAGCTTGACTCAGTTTTCAAGTAGAATGCAACGCTGTGGACGATGATAAGTGCAATACAGCACTGTGGGTAGCCGAATATGTACGGATCCAAGGTGTTGGCAGTCTTGGACTGGTGTTTAACGTCGAATTGAGCCGCTGAAAACGTCGAATTTAGTCATTTTGATATGCACAACGCATATGCAAAGGTATCACTTACCTTAAATAACCCCATTCCCCCTCTACTTCCTGGAGCTCCGGACAACTCCCCTCCTGCTTGAATTTAGGGGAATGTGACCAAATTATGCCGTTTAGACTTAAGGATTCAAGCCAGGCTGCGCTCAAGAGGCTCGCGGATATGGTAGTGAATAATCTGGGTGTGAAGCGAGGTGGCAAGGACCCAGGAATTTTCTCTCGCCGTTGCGGAGGGACCTTAGTCGTTGTTGTTGTGGTTGATGTCCAAGAGCTGGGAACCACACAGCCACCGATCAAATGCGATGCTGGATGTTCAATTATTCTATGTAGGTGACTGCTTTTCCTCACACCTCCACCACTTCTCCCCACAGCACTTCCAGACCAGTGCGATCGATGCTGCCACCGCTACTCGCCGAACCGTGTACTTCTCCCTCAAGGGATGTGGGCCGGGTTCGTCAACAACAACTCCGCCTCTCTCACTGTGCTTTCTCCTCGGGGGCTGGCTTGCGGTAAAGGAGCGGAGCAGCAGAGGGCAGTGGAGGCAGAGTGCTTCTTTATGGAGGATGCTTTGCCAATCGCCACAGCAGCTACATTGCGGAGCAGTTGGCGTCGCGTTTCCCTCAGGACTCCCCTACCGCCTCGCCCATTGCCCACCGCCCACTGCTGTGGCTCCTTCGAAGCAGCTCAAATATCTTCAGTAAGTGCCATCTTGCTTACTCATAAGCAATTGCTGAAGTTTTCCTTTGCTGTTTAAGTACCCAAGGAACAAACCCTCAACAAGAGCAACACCCGCCGACCCTCTTTTATGCCTATGAACGAGGGGCAGTGCTGGGCAGAGACTGCGCCAGACGCATTTGGCCGCTCCCGCCTTCACAGCCATTAACATAGTTAACGACCTTGCCCCGGTATTAGAATTTAGCGTTGCTTCGCATTTCACTATGTTGTAGATCCATCGCGACTGAGTGTCATACCTAGGATTACAGCTAATTAGTTTAAATTTTCCAATTCTTATATATATAAGGTTGTCGTTGCCCATTGAATAAATACATGTTCAGCGGAAATAACACTTGTGCTATCTAAGGTGAAGCATAGCCATAATCATCCTCTTCGTCATTATCACTGCCGCAAATAGGCTCCTCATCCTCGTCCTCGCCCTCGTCCTCATCGTCCTCATCACCTCCCTCGTCATTCTCGCCGTAGTCGTAGTCGTCACTATCATCTCCATCGTCGTCGTTGTCCCCAGACCTGGCCTCTTCCTCAGTTTCGTCCACTTCCAGCTCTCCGTCATTCATGATAATGTCCTGTGGTCCATCCCTTGCATCATCACCAGTATCGTCTTCCTCGTCTTCTTCCACGCCCATTTCGTTAGAGTTGGAATCGAGAGAATCTGCTTGCTGTGGTGGGGTATTATTTAGGTGACCAATTCCGCCACCATAATAACACATAATCATATCCCGATCTACAAAGCTGGCAATCCTTTCAGGTCAGTAACAGATTTAAAACAGGATATTCAATCTAGTAGCCACTTACATATTTACGTAGAAATTCAACCAGTCGTCTTTATTCTCTGGAGTAAGGCAGCGAGCTATGCTGTGAGAATGGGGAAGGAGGTCAGCACTCCGGCCAGCATCAAATGCTGGAATCAAGTGACATCCACGGATAACATTCGCAGGGTCAACAAAACTGAAGGCGAAGTCGTCTGTGGATTCTACAAACCCGATTTTAGGCAGGTGCGCCTTGCGAAATCCTGAGCGATAGCCTGGTTCATCACCAAACCAGCGAACCCAAAGGAAATCCATGCGCCTCGCATTTGTGCCACCTCGAATTGCTGGGTGCTCGGTCCAAACATTGGCGTGATAAATTCCAATAACCCTCGCATACCAGTACGGTTCGGCACCTTCAGCAGCAGGAGATCGTAGCATAATATCTGGGTGTGCACGAGGATTGACTACGTCACACTGCCGCTGTAAGTCATAGGTGGTGTAGTGGATGCGGCAAGTTTGAACTGAATAAATCTTGTTTCCTATGAACCGGATAGAGTTTCGATCTGCATCTGTAAATTCTTCATGCATGTCGCCATTGAAGTTACGGTCCATTAGTCGTCCTAATAAATGGTCTTGAAGCTTCGGTAAAAATTTCTTCGAATATCACTATTAGTTGAGATTTACGAGAGTTCGAAGCTAAAAAAACATACATGGAAAGCGGGGTCGCCTCTGTTATTGCGGATGGTGCTGAAGATGTCCTGAGGGTTTCTTTTTGTTGCAGAAATGTAGTATCGCAGTTCTGAGTCACCCTCCGCACTGATATCTTGCTCCGCTACCTGTTGTTGCCGCTTACGGCTGTGAAGCCGCTTCCTATCAAGAGCCAAATTGGCACGTTCAAATCTTCGAACACGCTTGGCAATCTGGCGTTCAGCGTTGCGTTTATTTGTTGTTCCATACAGGCGTTTAACAAGTTTATGAGCGAGTTCACCCTGTCAACCAGGTATGAGTAAATCAGGTAATTAAATATAAAATATTACCAACCACTTGTGTCGAGAATCCATCTGTTCCACCGAAGAGACGGATAGCCCGGACATAATCCCCAAGTGAGTGCCATTTGTACGTGAAGAGGTTCAAGTTTTTCGGTTTCCTTCCAGAGGTGCTACCTGCTGCCACCTTTTCCTTTCCCTTACCAGATTTTTGGCGCCTCTGCCGTACTCCCGTCTCCTTTGGAAGTTCAAAGGTCACAAAAGCAGACTGTGTTGTGTCCCTAAATTTTCGCATTAATTTTCCGAACTCTGCTGTAAGCCCTTCAAGGTGTTGTAGGGTGCTTTCGGTATGGAGCCGAAGCTTGGCAAATGCATGCCACTCTGCAGTTCGATATAAGAGCGTCATGACAATCGAATTATGTGGTTCCGGCAGCAGGCCTTCAAACACTGGGATGCTACACTAAGTAAACAAATGTTCTTGTTAGTTTTTCCATGTTTTCTTGCCAGAAGTCCAAGGTATTACCTGTAACAGGTCCTCAAAATCGCGCGCTGCGAGCTTCTTCATTTCCGAAGCGTTTGTTGCAAAACGCCTTATTGTGCTAGAGCCAAACGTTGGAATATCCCGAAAGCTAGCCATCATAGAAAGATTATTACTTGCAGGCAGCTAAGGACATTGAAGTGGACTTACCGTCGATCCAGCTCAGTAACCAAACTGCCACTAGGAGCAGCTGCATATAGAACTCGAATTAAGTGGCTAAAAAGGGCTTTCCAGACACCCAATTCAAATTCATGCAGAAGATCAACAACGAGCATGCGTGGGATATCAAAGTCGAGGCCAAGTTTATCAACGAACGCATTCTAGAACAAAGCTGGATTATTAATGAGCAACCATAAGCGAGAGGTCTTTACTTACCAGGGTTGGAACAGAAGACGTTGCTTTGAGAAGCCAATCTACAACAGTACCAGCGATGGCAGCTGCTGAGTTGTAGATCGCCTTGCGTGCAATTTGAACAGAGTCGAATAAGTATGTACGAACATTTTTGAGTCGAAATTTACTGTCACGCTTCGTACCAGTCTGGTCAAGTTTTGATTTCGGCACAAGGCATCGAGGGCAGGGGGAAAGGCCCCTGCCTCGCATGGTAGCAAGTAAGACCCTATCAAAAGAATTAGACCAAGGATTTATAAAGCCAGAACCTTACCTACTTCTCTGGATAATCTGCTGAATATGTAAAAAATCGAGGGTACACTCGGCGTTCAATGCCATCGGCACATTTAACCACCATTCCATACTTATATGCATGAACAAAATCATCATCGAGTAGGAATTTCCAGACGCCATGAATGAGCTCGCGCCGACAATGCGTTAAGATGTCCTTCTTCTGGGTGCCCCATTTACGACAGAAAGAAGCAGCAAAGTCTTGGAAAGAATCAGGAAGAGAAGGAATATACGCAATGTGCTGGCAAGCACCCGAATTTGGCCAACTGCGAATGTACTTTGAAATGCCCGAAAAAAGAGAATAAATTGGCCAGAGTTTCGCTGTACCGAAATTAGCAAGGTGGGTGCTGTCAGACCAGACCATGAGGCCAAATACGACCTTCTCTCGCTTGCAATTGGGCTCATCTGGGGGAAGAGGAGCACGCTGAATCTTGTCGTGTTCCTCAATGGCAACATCTGAGTTGTAAACCTCTGAGAATACCCGTTCCTCTTCACCGCTTGGAGAAACATGAAATAATTTGAAAGGAGTGAGGTGAAAATGGGGAGCAAGCGGTGACGAAAATGCGGCTTGGATAACAGCAGTGAATTTCCGATAGAGTAGTCCTGGGACAGAAAATGTGGCCGGTGGTACCCCTTTTACACCTGAGGGAACCTCAATGTCGATGTTGGCAGTTTGGAAAGAATCAAGGAATGGGGATTTCTTCTCCGCAGCATCACTCTGTCGGTTCTCTTTGGCCACATTGAATCCTTGCAAATCTTCGACTTTGAAATTGGGATCAAGAAGGACATCGCTCACGAGGCGGTTGACCTCGGCATCTGACTTGGTTGTAGCGCCAGAGTCCTTCCAGTTCATAATCATTTCAACTGTTTCGTTCGATGAACTGGAGCAGGAGATGGTATCTGGATGGACACTGGGCTGGTGCGATTGGCTCCTCCAGCTTGGTAAAGGTCCTTCTCAGGAACGAAAGAGTCGGGATCAAAGGAGGGCCGGTAAAGGTACTCTCGCAGTAAGCCAAAGCAATTTGTAGCTGTCCGCAGTCGATTGCGTACAATGAGACACAGGCGTGGCAACACCGCAGTTGGTTGTTCGTCCTCGTTCGCAAGTGGCTGCAAAGGCTCGGGATTAATGTCCTCATAGCGAGCAGGAAGCCGATAATTCCGCTTTGGTCGACCTGCATGTGTGAGCGAGGGAGGAGGAGGCGGCAAAGGTGGTGGGGGTGTTGAGGTGGGCTGAGGAGACGAAGGTAGCAATGGTTCAGGAGCAGCAAAGTCTTGATCCATTGCCTGATACCCCGAGTTGTGAGGTACATCGCTCTCTAGGTGACTTATGCTTGCTCCAGGAGCGGTGCGTTCCTGATAGGCCAATTAACAATGATGATTATCGGTTATCGCAAAAATCTTACTCCTAGAGCTACAGAGCCCAAGCGCTCCTTGCGCTCCTTGAGTTTTGTTCGTCTAGCATTCTTAGAAGCGGCAGTTGCTTTTCGACGCTCATTTGTTGCTGCTTCGAGTTTCAGAAAGCTTTGACACCTCTTCTGGTGTAGCTTGAGGCCCCTCGGGGTCATAGCACTGAAGCCATCTTGACAATCCTTGCACGGATGCATAAACAGAATGAACAAGAGCAATAGTGAGAAAAGAATAGTAATTTGCAGCTTGGGGCGACCTCGAGGGTGTTTCGCCATTGGCAAGAAGATTTGACAACTGAAGGTGAAAACGTAGATGGGCTATTAAACGAGGCAAGGTCCGCCCCAGCGCAGCAACGGGCTCCAAGGGCCCCAACCTATGTCTGAGGTCATTGATGTCTGAAAATCCTTTTTTGGGCATTTGAACCACCACCGTCGCAAGGCGCACGCAAGTAGGGTCGTTGTCGCTCCATCGGCAAAACTGGCAACCCTGAATTTAAAAAATTGAACAGCATATAAGAAGAGCAACAGCGTACCTTTGCTATTCGACTCCCCACTTCTTGTGCAAATGTCCCTTTCCTCTACGCATATTGATTCATCCTCACAACCTCGCCCGTCATCTCCTGCCAATGGTCCTCATGCGCCCAACCCTGACAGCGTCGAGGATCAAGGTAACCCAGCTGTTTGGAGACGACTATATCTCGAACTTAGAGAGACTCAAACATCGTCTAAAAGAAAACACAGGTAAGTAAATTTAATCAATCTTTAAAATCCACGCACTGGCTTAACAATCTGGCACTTATCAGGAATACGTCTCCCACAAGTCTGCTCGGTCGCGGTATCCGCAAGGTTATCTTTATTTGCGGAGAGATTAAAGACTTGGTTTCCAATTCGGACAAACATTGTGCTTACCTGGAAGATCCGGACGACATGGATCTGAATGATGAATTTGAAGAGCGAAGCAAGGATGAAGTTGAGGATTTGAAACGCGAGTGCGTTTAGTTGTGTTTGTTTTGTTTTGGCTGGCTGACACATGACTGCCAAGTTGGGAACGCAGCCACACAGCTGTCAAAGAACTCAACCGCCTCGTCCCCAACTTCCAGAAGAAAATCGACGAAGGGTCGCCTGACGAGCTCAATACATTTTATGCAGAGGTGAGTAATATTTCCCTATACATCAGTGTGTTTGTTTACTGAGTTGACACTAGCTTCAGCGCGGTGCTGACTGTGGCCGTAGCGACAACTTGAATCGGATTCGTGGATGCATAGCAGATTGGTTGAACGCGGCCACACCCCACCCCACTGTCCTGTTGAACCCCAACTGCCGCAATAACAGGGGAATTGCGCATGATGTCACAGGACGACTCTTATGTCCTGCAGAATTTGATTGGGACGACCTTGTGTGAGTCGCTACTTGTTCATGCCCTCAACCAAGTGATCCTACCTTCATTTACAGTGTTCGTGCTAAGCTACGTGCAGCCGACGAAAATTTTGACTGGCTTTCCAGCTACCACTCGAGGTGTTTCTATGCAAAATACGAGCCAAACGCGGATCAGCTGGAATTTGGGTACTTGAAGAGTACTCTCCTCATCCAAGTGTGTCGATTTCCTGTTACTTTTCAGATCATGCTTTGTACTTAATGTTTATACAGGTCTATAAAGCCATATTCACGTCGCCCTCTTCAGCAAGGGATATTTCAGAGGAAGACGACCCTGAGAATATGCCTCCAGCCAAGTCGCAGAGGACCTCGTCTGGCAACAAGTCCGTGCGCCGTAATGTGGCATCAAAGGTAAATCTGAACGACAAGGTTACTCCCCGATCTATCGCATATGCTGCGGTCCAGGTAGGCTTCACGCTACTACACGACGCTCTATGCTTATTTGCGGCTGCTAGCTCCACTTCAACTTGCAAACTGCGAGTTCATGGGCCCAATTTTATGGAGGATTTGACTACCAAGGACTGCATAACTATATCGTCGATTTCTTCGAAGATACCCCTGGGCCTGCAGCGAAGAATCGCGCCAAAGACCTACTTAACTGGTGGTCGATGTGAGTATTCTCTCTTCCTACAAAGAATATTCAATTAAGCCATGACCATGATAGGAAAATCTTCCCAACCGCTGCTGCTCGTCGTCAATCAAACACATCTGCTTCTCGCAATGCATTCAAGCGGCAGCGTGCGGCCCTCGAACGCGAGGCTGCCTGACTTGGAGCCGTGCTTGTACTTCGATGATTACCTCAACATTTGTCTATACCGTCTCCACCCACCATAATTCCCAGTCACACATATCTCGAAACCTCTGCTCGCCGTATCTCTCAATAACAAATGTACTCTAAGACATACTATTGTATCTCCCATCTTCCTACAAATTCTGAACACACCTTCTGCGACCAGAGCTACATACCTATGAGATACCTCTATGAGAGGGTCGAGCTCATGACACCCTGCATGACATGCGTCAACGTCTTCGCATTTGTGCCCATCTTTACAAACAAGAGGACAAATATGCTCGGGGCGTCCGATACAACACTCGCGCCAACTCTGCAATTAGCAAATGTCAAGGAAAGGTGGGAAGGGCAGTTGAGAAGTATCGTAGATCGTGGGATGCGACGCTATCACCCCTCCTCAGCAGTCTCGTCCACTGTCACAACATCACAACATCAAAGACCTAAGGATCACCAATACCCCACTCTACACCGTCATCTTACCCACTTTGCCTATCAGGTTCACGTTGGAGCGTATGACCCTCTTCCCAGTAGCCGAGGCACTGAGGATAGGCGAGGGGCCCTTTGACAAGCGTTTCCACGACGTCACCTACTACGCGCAGGAATACTGCAAACACCACCGGAACGACGCGCACAGGCGGTACGTCTGATACCTCCTCCAGCTCGGCACACCCCCGTCCCTGCGGGACTTTATGGAAGTAGATATGTGGCCTGCGCTGAAGACGCTCGTGCTGACAGATCCAGCCCCAGAGAGGTCGAGTCTTGCGGGGATCGTGAAGCGGATGCCTAGGTTGGTGGATTTACGTGTGTTCCTTGCTAAACCCACCTGAACAGGGGAAAAGCCGTTCTCCATGATCAATGGATATGAGATGGTGTTGTAGGACGCACCGCCCTCGGTATTCTCGCAGTTGAAAAACCTCGCAGTGTCGAACGTGGTGACGCTGGACAATATCCAACATCCCTTGAGCGGCTTGCTCTGATTGCTATCATCAACCCCCATCACGATGTCGCGGACCGAGCTGGATAGAGGCCGCGGTGATAATGACGACATTAGTCTAAGAGGTGCAGTGGTGGTGACGAAAGGTCTCGGAGGTGACGAAGAGGAGCTGGGGACTGGAACTGTCGATGATGAGGGCAGAAACGGCGACGAGGACTATGGGTATAGGTAAATGGTTGACGGATGAAGATGACAACGAACCTTTAGACGTCACAGACGATGCTCTAGGTCTCGAGGACGGCGAGGGGGATGTTGATGAAATAAATTTGCTCGGTTTCGCAGATTTTTAGGTAGCTACCTACGTACTTTTAATATACATCTTTCACGCTAACAAGAGTGCTATACATTTACTGAACGAAGGCTGGTTTACACGGCTCAATGGTCAACTGGTTATGTGCCTCTGCTGGTGCGGTACCTCGGCAGTGCTAGTAAAAATAGATGATTATTGATTGCTTGTCAAGGGAGAATTTCATCACAGAACCTGGCTTGTGAGGCGCTGCTTTGCACGGCGGTAACTCGTGCCCCAGCGAGTACTGTTCATTCCTGTCGTATATTCTCAAAGCTGAGTTTCCACCAATGCGATATCTACAGTTCTGTCTAACAATCATTCTTCACTCAATCTCAGCGTTGGCATCTGTTTTTTTATGCATAATAGATATATATGTGTGTGTGTTTGTTAAATACGACAATGAAGAAAATTTCGGTAATAAATGTGATTGGAGGTACACAGAATAAAAATCCAATGAGTTTGAATCGACTTCGGCCCAATTGTTGCAAAATCTTACCTCCCATAACATAAACATTACCCCCAACTTCCCAGAAAGTCCCGGCCGTCACCAAAAAATTACCTGCGTTGTATTCCACCCAAGGGGTCGGCGACACTAATGTACTCAGTCAGGACAACACGAAAAAAGGAGAAATCACTTACCGATACTAGGTGCAGTTCGAACATAGGCGTCGCCCTCTACATGGATGAAAGTCCCACCAGTTACGTTTATGGTACGTCCAACAGGAACTAAGGATAATTTGAGACAGGGAGCAGATTTTCGAATGCACTTACCTCCAGCCCATTCCGAGATCCCAGGAAGTATACGCCGTAAGAGTTTCCTTAACAATTCTGGACGATATTAACCGGAAGAAAACTCCAGGAGATTGTCAGGCGACGCACCTTTCAGAATTGACATAATTAGACCCAAAATTTTTTTTCGTTAGCGAGGTGTTGAAGCAGTAGGTGGATGGGCGATGTATTGTGGTTCTGAGCGAGAGAGGTGTAAGCGAGAGAGGTGTGAGAGTAAGTCGCAGGTGAACATCCTAGTCGATTGTGTGAAACTCTCGTTTTCGAGAATGGATGAGGCTTTCTAGTTTCAAGTAGAGGTCCGCGAT
>Ga0307517_10013206_pt1 | contig 11245 bp, 10 predicted proteins | sample 23_EM_MG_FD_194515 | JGI IMG/M metagenome (GOLD analysis project Ga0307517, IMG submission 194515) | Populus trichocarpa ectomycorrhiza microbial communities from riparian zone in the Pacific Northwest, United States - 23_EM | ecosystem: Host-associated > Plants > Roots > Unclassified | place... | reverse complement strand
ACAATAGATTCCTCTATTTCTTACGTGTATGTGTTCATGGTGGGTAGATTCCGGCCTTCGGTGTCTCCCGGTCTTTCTGGACCTAGGCACTCTGGTACCGGCCTTGCTGATTTCACGATTGACGTTTATCTCCGGTGAAAGTCAGAAAGCTGGGGCAACCCGCCGGCTATCGAAGAACTCTTCGTGCTTTATCTCACCCTGCTCCCACCCAGTCTAAGTCTCAACGTAGAATTCATCCATGCGGTCATCTGACCACTGGGAGAAGAGAAGCTAATGCCTCGGAACGCTTCGAAGCAAGAGAGAGATCATTCGACACCGAGGCATATGCAGTGATTAGATCGGGGTTCAGTTTGGTATCCCTCCATTTGATGTTTTTCCTTTTGTTCATTCCAGCCGAGCTGCTAAGACGCTTACTGAGAAGGGTATCACGGACTTCAAGATCATAGAGGCTCGCGACGAGCTTGGGGGACGTTTGCACGGCGAAAGGACCCTCGTTCGAAACACGGTGTCGAGGCATGAGAAAGTTCTTACTATGATAACATCAGCAACCACTGTCACCACAGCATTCACCTGCGGCGTGGTCAGCAGTTAACTGTTGTCTCGCAATTTTTGATCAAACCGAGTGGCCAACTTCTCGGATATCTTCGAGGATGCCTATGCCGAACTGATCGTCGCCGCTGGATCTCGTGTGGAAAAGAACCTGGTTGATGCCATTGCCAGGACTGGCCACGGATTGATCAACGTCAAGCCGGGTTGAACCGCTCACGAGATGGCCGTGGAGTATTCCACCTTCGACTGGGAGTATGCTCAGACTCCCGAGGTACCAGTCCAATTCGTCTGTTTCATTTGGATTTGACTGATGGGTTCGCCATAGCAATCCTCGCGGATCGCTTCGTCTTGGGTCAGTAGCTTTTGTCGTAATTCATGTTGCCGGTTGGATCCACTTACCGTGAATTTGGGGTAACAACTACACCTTCGATGTCGTTTCTGGAGGTTCCCCCCCCCCCCCCGACAACCAGCGTTCGGTTGACCAGCGCGGTTTCAAGATGTTCATCAACAATAAACCGAGTTCCTCTCCCCGCACCAGGTGTCGCTCAATTCAATGAGAGTCAAGACGACCGCTTACCCTGGAGAGAGTGTATCTGTCACTCTTGTTAAAGGAACCACGCCGAAAGTGGATTGCACATTGGTCCCGTTTAGTTTGGGCGTGCTCCAGCAGGACGATGTGACTTGCCAGTGTGGACGACGGAAGCTATTCAGAGTATGAGTATAGTCAGCGATTTCCTCATGTTGTGTTATGTTGTGTTACATTCGTCTCTTACATCCCGCATATAGGGTACATATCCGAAGATCTTTATGCAAATTTCCAAGAAGTTTTGGATCGACAGCGAGGTAAGATCGTTCAAACGTTCACCGGTCACCTATCACTCATCTAGCTGAGGGTGAGCGCACATCGCCATCTACGCAAACCGGGTTCGCGGCAGGTACCCCATTTGGGAGAGTCTTGATCACGGAAACTTCTCCTCTGGATCTGGCGCACTCTTTGCCACCCTCACTGTGTGTCTTCCTTCTTCGATTGTCGAGTCATTCTTACCGTGATCGCTTACAGGGCGACTGGTCTAAACGCATCGAATCGCTGACCGATGCCGAGGTCCAAGCGGAGTTAATGGACGCCCTCCGCACCATGACAACCTAAGAGCAACTGCTGATGAGAGGGTGTGGTTCACCGGGGAACACTGTTCTTAAAAGTATTTCGTGCATGCTTCCTTTTTTTCCCCGTGACGCGTGGTTCCAAGGGCGAGACGCCGGTCAAGAACTCGCGAATTCCATCAAGGGTGAGGTGCGCACACGCCAGGGAGCACTTCGAGGTGAAGTACGCTCGGTTGTACGAGGTCGATGCTGGGCGGCGAAAGTGAGCTCGTGACCCTCTGGGTCGTTCACGGTAATGAAGGTTTCATGTGACAACCCACGCTTCTTAATGATATTCGATCTATCGATGACTCGTGCTGCATCTTCATACATACATATTAAAGCAAATAATGGGCGAAGCTTTTTCGGACCCTCCACCTCCACTCCGGTATGTTTGCGAATGAAGGTCAAAGCACCTCGCGTGAACAGCAGAGGTGTGTTCCGCTGGACCTTGGCGGGGGTTTTATCCCACAGAAGACCTCGGGACAGAGGGAAGGTGGTGATCAAGGAAATGTAAATCCCGATGGTATTGAAACCGCTGTGTTTACCGGACTCCGGTGTTCTAGAGATGATGACAGAGGCGCCACAGGTGATGCGTGGGATCCTGGTCCAAGCTGTGACATCCTGCATCCACTAAGCCATACATTTTGGTGCAGCTCGGACCACTCAGGGCCGATGCGCGCTGTGTTGGAGCACGGACTGTTACGGTGGAACGACAGCCAAGGCGCATACAGCGTGCCAAACTAACGAAAACGCGGACGGTTACACACCCGGTTGACGAAGAATAAACTCCCCCTGGTGTTGAGGTAGTTTGTTCCATGTGAAAAATGCACCCGTTTCCGCAAAAAAAAAAAGAGTGTGGTACGATGTCCTGGAAGGCCTGGTTGGTGTGATCGTCCAAGCCAATGGGAGACTCGAGCTAATCTGGGAGATAGCAAAAAGCGTCCGCGGCATAGGTTTATGCTCCTAAGAGACCCGGGCCGCCTTCGTTACCACCCGAGAGCACAGACCACGTCGGCGGAGAATACAAGGGAGAAAAGTTTGCCTGTTGGTCACTTCGGTTCCTTCGCTCGTTCCTTCGATGTTTACTGATCCCATCACATCTGATCCAGACCTGTAGACCACCCTGGGGCTGCTCAGCCCAGAGGACAGAAGTTTAGATAGGTCGTAACTTTTTGAAATGCAAAGGGTCCGATGTCGAGTATCGGCTGAGGGATTCGTCAACGGACGCCGAGGGGGTTGCGGGTCGATGGTCAGGGCCCCAGCACTGGACGGCAGTGAGGAGCAGAACAGACAGGAGGGACACTGCTTGACCACGGCACGCCTTTTGTCGTGGAATAATTTCTGCGGATTTTATTTTGGATTTTGTGGATCAAAATGCCCACGTTGTAAGGACAAACGGGAGAGGAAGTTGTTCCTTGCTTGACGCAGCCGACCATCTCCTTCTCCTCCCATCCGACGGCCTCTCTCTCCCCTCGCTGCTGCTCAGCACAAAATCTCAGAGAGCGTTGTCTGTGAGGTTCGCCCCTTCCTGTACGTTTATCTTCTTTTTTCTCTCTCTTCTTCGCTGGCGCTGTCGAATCTCGTCGTCGCCCGGTCGTTTATCCCCCTTCGTTCCTTTCCTCCCCAGGTTCTCTTTCCCCGTTCCCCATCCATGGACCCCCACTACAGCCTACAAGTCCCAAACTCCGGAGGTTCCTCCAGAGGCACATCGCGTCCTGTCTCTGTCCAGCCCGCATCATCATCCTCTCAACCTCAATCGGCGCGAAAACGGGCGTCCCACACCGTACAGTCTTCGCAGCAACAACCACACCAAGTCCCGGATGATAACCTTCCAACGTATCGCGACGTCTACTCTCACCCTGCAGCAGTGGCCTACGCTGCCGCCCATCCCCGCCGTACCATTCCCAAGTTTGGTCCGTACTTGCTGCTTCAGACCCTGGGGGAGGGTGAGTTCGGCAAGGTCAAACTCGGTCTCCATATGCAATGGGGAGAAGAAGTCGCTGTAAAGTTGATCCGAAGAGGAAACATCGATACTTCTGCTCGCATGTCAAAAGTCGAACGTGAGATCGAAGTCCTCAGGGTGCGTCGCTGTCCACTTTGTCATATCTTCTCTTTGTTCGGTCCCACTGAAAATGCTTCCGGCCGTTTTGCGTCCACTTCCTCTTTTAGGCTCTCAAACATCCTAACATCGTCCGATTATACGACGTTATCGAAACGGACAAGTACATCGGTATCATCCTCGAGTACGCGTCGGGTGGTGAACTTTTCGACCATATCCTTGCCCACCGCTACCTGAAGGAGAAGGACGCATGCAAACTCTTCAGCCAGCTCATATCGGGCGTCTGGTACATTCACCAGAAAAAGATTGTCCATCGTGATCTCAAACTCGAAAACCTCCTCCTCGATCGGCATAGGAATGTTATAATCACGGACTTCGGTTTCGCCAACCGGTTCGAACACAAGGCCGATGAACTCATGCAGACAAGTTGCGGGTCCCCGTGTTACGCCGCTCCCGAACTTGTCATTTCCGACGGCATGTACGTCGGATCTGCCGTGGACATTTGGAGTTGCGGCGTCATCCTATACGCTATGCTGGCCGGTTACCTCCCCTTCGATGATGACCCTGCCAACCCCGACGGAGACAACATCAACCTACTGTACAAATATATCGTCAACACCCCACTGTCATTCCCCGACTATATCTCCACTGAGGCCAGGGATCTCCTCTCTCTCATGCTTGTCCCCGATCCCAAAAACCGAGCTGACATCCAGACTGTCATGAACCATCGTTGGCTCCGTCCCGGCGCTGCACTCTTCAACCGGACCCTCGGGGACCTGGAGCACGCGGCGATGGAGCAGCATCAACAAAAGCGGCTAGCCTATCAGAGACAGATGAAAGCTGCCGCTGCTGCTGCGGAGAACCAGCGGATGGCCAGGAGTCAGTCTGCTCGGGCGGATGGATATGCCAACTCGGTCGGAGTCCTTCCCTCATCCACGGCGCGCAGTCGATCGCATCGGGATTACAGTGGGTCTCATCAGCAGCAGCAGGTACCGCTCTATGAGACTTCAAACGACCAATCCGTGTACGCTTCTTCGTCCACACAACAGCAGGTCAATGCCACGGTGCCCTCGCGCAGAGCAGCAACTTCGCAGGTTGTTCTCCCTACCACTTCTGCCTTTGGCGTCGACGACGATCCGTTCGCACCGACATCTTTGCGTGAGAAACCCGAGACTGACTTCTTGGTCTCACCCATCAGTGATGGAACCGTCAATGAGAATGCGAGGAGGAGACAGGACAGCGTTTCAAGGAACGATGTTGCCCCCACGTCGGCTTCGAAGGTCACCGCCGCCACCAACGGTACTCGGAAGGCGTCCAACGCTGGTGGTCCGCCTCCGGATCAGGGTCAGAGGAAGAGGAAGGATGATTTTAGGCATACGATTCAGGTGGAGTATAATGATAACGTCGCCTCCGGGTCTCAACAACTCTCTCAGTCACAGTCGTCCCACCGCCAGCCTTCCCAGGAAAGGCAACAACCAATATTCCCAGTCAAGGCTCCAGAGGTGAGGACGAACGGGACGAGGAGGGTTTCCCAATCGAGGAACGACACGACACCGAAGAAACCTGTTGCCCAGATTTCCACCTCCCCTTCCACCCCCACTTCAACGAACGACATACCGAAGATCAAAGCTCTACCTCCTACCCCAAATAACAACACCCCACGCCCCAGAACTAAATCCAGAGGGTACACTGCCCCTCCTAATCCCGCTTCCTCGCAGACCACCCATCCCACGATTGAAGTCACCGCTCCACTTTCGCCTACATCTGCCCGGCCCGAAACAAACGGGATAAGCGATTTAAACCTAAGTGTGAACGGGACAGGAAGCCAATCCGCCAAGACCCACAGGACTGGACCCTCATTGGACAAGATCGGGTTTGGGAAGATTTTTGGGGGAAGTCGGCCCGCTACGGACCAGACGAACGGCACGACGAGGCCGACGGTGAACGGTGCGACTATGCTGAACTCGAGGCAAGCCTCCGAAAGCGATGTACCCTCTGACACTAGCGCCTCTACGAGGCCACGGAGGCCGTCCACCATGCAAGTGACACCTACAGCGACCTCTCAGTCGGAGAATACGTCAAACCAATCACAGAACTCGACTGTGGGGACGCAAAATGCGGGAGGGCGATCGCCCCAGCTCTTGAGTCCGGTCGACAGCTCGAGTACTAGCGCAACATCGTCGAAGAAAAGTCGGAGGAACACGTTGACTGCCATGGTGGAGCCGTTTTCAAGGAGTATCAAGCAGCGGACCAAATCAGGCAGGGCGGCTTCACGGGAGCCGTCCTCGAAGGATAAGGCTTCGGCTGGAGACAAATCTCGTGAGCCGTCGGATTCGCTCGTGAACCAGGACCCGCCGAAGACGGCTGTCTTACCACCTCATCAGCATCAGGATAGTAAGTTCCCGGAGGTGGTTAGGCCCGGTGTTGGTAACGCGGCGAGCACGAGCAAAGCGAAGAAGGTGATGGAATGGTTTAGGACGAGGAGTAGGGGTAAGGTGCCAGATGAGGAACGCCCGATAACCGAGAAGGCACTCCCAACACCTTCCTCACGAGCAGTTCCTCTCAATGCGTCAACGAGCACTGTAAACGGGCCGACCTCCCCTGGGATGGGTCCCTCGGTGAGCGTGCACCCTCCATCGGCCAACCTTGACGTGTCAACGCCCCGATCTGCTGTTTCCATGACACCTGGACACCCCACCCGCACCCCATCCGTCGCTACGGACAAGAGCTTCTCAAACCCAATCAAGAGGAGCTTCATTCTCTCACCAGCGGCAAAGAACATCCTGAGGGTGCACCACGGCGCGGTGGACCAGACGACGATCACCAGCGGTAACCCACCAGAAGTTATGAGACACGTGTCGGAGGTTCTCCTGGATATGGGTTTGGATGTGCAGGAGGAAAGCCAGTACAAGTTTAGGTGTATCAGGCCGAAGAAGAAGAAGATCGGTAGCACTGGCGTCTCTCTCAAGGACGGCCAGGGTGGAAACGGTCTTGCGGCCTTCAGCATGGTTGGTAGCGCCGCGAGTGGTGGAGTGAGCTTTTACAATTTCCTCCCTTTGGGATGTGGGTGCTGATCTGTCCGTGCGTACACCTAGGTTGATAAGCGTGGATTGCCCGTGCCTTCGTCTGGAGGAATGCTCAAAGGATTGCTGATGAGACGTCAATCTTCCCAAGTGTCCAATTCTGGTTCCCAGCCTGTCGACTCGGAGAGCAGCAGCCCCGGTAACAACGAATCCAACCCTTCGTTGGCCACTCCAACGAACGAGCAACCTTCCCCCACGAACACCTTGTACGGTGACCAGAGCCAGGATCAGGGCGGGGAGGTTAGGTTCTCTGTCGAGCTGACTAGGCTGGACCGCTTGGAGGATACGTACAGTCTGGATATCAGGAGGTTGAAGGGTAACTTGAAGAGCTACAAGTTTTTGTATGACTCGTTGAGAGAGTGCGTGAATTTCACCTATACTTGGTTTCCTGGTCTTCGCCCTCTACGTTTTCTGATTTTCGTCTTGCGTTCCAGACGCGCAAACCTCAACAGCGATAGGCACTGAGAGAAGGTTTTCTCGGTTTCAGCTTTTCACAGATTTCTCCCCCTTCTATGCGTATGTGTACTGTGTACATATATGCTTCCCGAGGTTCTCCCAAGCCTTTCCAACATGCCTCATCTTCATTTCTACCCGATTTCATTAATGACGTGACGATTTTTCCCCGAGGATCTTTCCCGGTTTTGTATATCATATTCCTTTCTCTTTCTCTCCTCTATCACCATTTCAGCCCTGCCCTCCTCTGTGTTTTATTCTCGCAACTCGTTTCCTGTGTACACGGTCTCTTTTTGTTCTTTGCCGCACCGAAAAAACTACCAAAGATCATCCGAACCATTCTTTCCTCCCCTCGTTCTGTCCCACGCAACCGAATTCCGTGACTTTTTCCTCCCGTATACGCAGGCAACCATCCGACAGTCTCCTCTCTCCGCCCCTTTAACACCACTAGCACCTCTCTCCTTACCTCCCTTCTCCCCTGGAAAGTTGAGAAGCCTCAGGCCCCCCGCCCCCCTGGTGACATCACCAGATGTCGATATCGTAATTTTCCTTTTACCGTCACCAAATCATCTAGCATTGGCCGTATTCTTATCGACCTATCCTCTCCCCACTCCACCCTCCTCGTGCATTCTGTCGTCCTGCACCTCCCTTTTTTCGTTGTTTCTCTCTTTCTCTTGTTTACTATCCCTCTCAGCCTGGTTTCCATTTTCTGTTTTGGTATGTAATCTATTCGGTCGGGGAATGTGTACGAGAAATTGGATTGAACAATTCGAAATCAACCGCTTAATCGAGCGCCAACCATCCTTGTTTGTGGTCATTGCAACAGGAATCCTAGGAAAACTCTCACTCCCCGAGATCCTTCTCGGAATACGATGCCAGGATCGCTACAACTAGACGGCTTACCTCCTGAGCTACTTGGGAAGATTTTTGAGTACCTCAAAACCCCAGATATCTTGGCGCTGAAATTGGTCGGTCTAGCGGCTGGCTTTCCCTCTGATCAAGCTGACCAAATCCTCCACCAAGGTCAATCGTACTTTCCAATGATGTGGTCTCAGATCAACCACATCTGCAGTATAAGTGTGACCTTGCTGCTGCTGGACTGTTGGACAATCTAGATGCTCCTGTGACACTTTTCGACCGACGGACGCACTTGCATAAATACAGCTCGAAGTTTGACGACCTTGAGCCGATGAACAATTCGAGTTTACCCCTGGGGCGACTCGATTTTGTTGCGGATACGAAACTTCTGGAGACATTTACGTGATACACGCCAGGTCAATGCTTTCAACCTCCATCGGCTTCGGGAAGCCAGCCGATGAAAATGTGGGGTTTGTCGTTGCCGTTCGAGCCCAAGCACTTCGTGATTCACCCACCCCCCATTGGACTTGATTGCCACCGCAGATATTCTGTAAGTGTAACGCGAGCTCTTCTGCACGCGACCGGGTTCATAGTATTTAGTGAGTCTGACATTGGCTCGAGCACAGGTCGAATCGGCTGCATCTTAGGAATATGACTGGTGATCCTCACCCGCTCGCCGCGGCTTGTGGCCCGTGGGCATTTCATGTCCGTAAGTGACCGGATGCTTTCCGCTGGGATCTAGGATCGGCTCGTTTTGTGAAATTGGAGGACTGGAGATAAAACCTTCGTAAGCACCATCCCCCTGAAATCACGCCTCGTTTGAGACGCATTTGCTCTGGGTAGGACCGTAAGGACCTTCATATAGGTTCGATGGTTTTTGGTTGGGAATATCACCTGTTAGTTGTCGAACAAATGAGGAACCTGAGGAACCCCTACGTGGGAGAGGTCCCGAACCTGGTTCTATTGGACACGTCAACTCTGACGGGTTCTCCTACCATAGCTCGCCAGGCGTGTGATCCCCGTCACTGCGATGCGCGTGTGAGGGCCATGGCGGAGGCAGCGGGGCACAGCAACTTCTCTGGAATGATGGGACAAGACGTCCCGTTCTTCCCAGACCCCTTCCAGAGTCTTCGTTTTGTTGTTTTACTCCAGAAGAGGTACTTTGGGCAAGGTTCGGGTATTTGTATAGTCCGCTCAGAGACCCTCCTTAGGCTCGCGAGAGGCGTGAGGAGAGTTCACTGTCGCACTGGACACGGATGAAGTCCCTGGTGCTGATCCGGGCACGAAGTATTTGGTTTCGGGGAGTAGGTTTGTGACGGTCGAAACTAACGAGATAGAGGGGTGGGCGGGGGTCGGGGTGTATCATTTGAGTCATTGGAGTCGTCAGCTCAACGAGAAGGTTTTGGGACTGCCAGAGAGAGTGTGGAATAGCTGTCATGCGGCGAGTTACAGGATGGCTTGGTGTTCTTCAGTGTGGGTCATTCGATTCCTAGCTTTGAGCCGCGTTGGTTGACGGATGCCCTCGCTAGCCCGATGACCATCATCGTAGGTGGGATCCCCAGGTACAAGGGACCCTGGACATTCGGAGTTTCTGGTGATGCGACGTATTCACCCATGAGTCTTGTGTCGATATTGTAACGGTTAGGGTAACCACGCTTACAACTTTTCCGAGAACTGGACAGCTTTAAAACCCCATTGTCACCTTGGTACCTGGTCGAGTATCCACACAAATACCTTCTGACTTGCGTCGGTCAGTGCCTGTATCCCGGTTATAAATAAAGTGTGATCACGAGAAATGAACCTTCCTCCCTTGGCGACAACAACCTTGATCGACCACCACCACCACCCAAGACAGCGGACACAGACTATGGCTCCCATTAACATGAGACGATACGACACGTCTACGCATGAACTTCCTCTCGTGTCCTATAGACAACCTTCTGGACATACGCTACAGCAACGCACTAGATCGATTTCTCGCTATTGTCCTACCGCTCCCCAGTTACCTGTGATTCCAAGCGACTCGCAGGCCTTTCCTCTCCTCCCAGAACAACTCGGTAAACACCTGGAACAAATACGACAACACCTAACCAACGGCATACCCAAACAGGCCTCCCCCGCATCTGGGTCTGCCCCTTCACCGAGCCCTGGCCGGATCTTGGTTCTGAACCCTCCCCCCGGGATGGTACCCACTGTCTACGCGTTTCACGCATCCACTCTCGGGATGCCATCTATGGCGGAGTACCTGCGGTTTTTCGTGCGGTACCTGGACGAAATGACTCCGAATAAGCGAGGAAAGGCCTTGATAGACTCGGAACTCCTCAGGCGGATCAAGTTGATCTTGGCTCCCCAGCGCAAAGGCATGTCCGGCTCTGGCGAGACGAGTTCCGACTCTGAATCTGCTCCTTCTACCCTTTCCTGCACTGGAGGAAGCTGGGATACGCAAGTTTTTCGGCGCTGGGTTCGGAACACCTTTGTCTATCGACCGGCTACTCAAGCTGAACTCGAACGGGCGATTGATTTTGGTCTACTCTCTCCTCCGGAATCTAGCCTCTCAGGTCCTGGCGTCCCAGGTCACCCCCCCTCTACTGGCTTAGCTGGCTCTAGGAACCTTGTGTTTCATCACGATCGACCTGTCGCTCTCCGGTCTAGGGTATATAGAATCATCTTACGCGCGCACTGGATCACGAACCACGCTGGGAGAGATAGGACTTGGGCTATGGTTCGGGAAGTGTGTTCGTATATCCCCAAGTGCCTGGTGTATGACTTTGTTGCTGCATGTCCGACGTGTAGAGTGGCCAGATCGAAACAGTATACTGGAATCTGCCGAGGAATATCTGCGGCAGGCGTGGGGAAACTGCTGAAGTTTGGGGAGAAACCACAGCACGGATTTCAGAATCAGGGTGGTAGGGACGACCCGAGCGCTGAAGGTGGACTTCCTCCCATCTTTCCTGTATTGCCGCATGACACACCTCCGGAGGGCTGGATCCCACGGATCGGTCCCGACGGCCCTCCCTACCCGTACCCCACCCAGATGTCAACGCACCCAATGTGGGACCTCCACCGCCATCACGAAATCGACACACAAACCGTTGCCAAC
>Ga0307517_10013205_pt1 | contig 11245 bp, 9 predicted proteins | sample 23_EM_MG_FD_194515 | JGI IMG/M metagenome (GOLD analysis project Ga0307517, IMG submission 194515) | Populus trichocarpa ectomycorrhiza microbial communities from riparian zone in the Pacific Northwest, United States - 23_EM | ecosystem: Host-associated > Plants > Roots > Unclassified | place... | reverse complement strand
CCACATCCATCCGGTAACATTCCCACGCTCTGACCCCTCATCCTCGAGGTGGGGCGTCGCTGGAAGGTCTCATGCGGCAAGTCCAAGGAGACCTGGATCCACTAGAGAAGGCTCCCTAAATCATCAATGGAGCTGGCGGTCGCCCCCTCCCCCCGCAGATCATCTCCGATCTGCTTGGATCACCCGCGATCCTACCCCAAACACCCGACCTCTCCAGGCATAGTCGGTGCCCGCATTTGACAGGGGCATATTCTGCCAAACCCGACACTGGGTCCTTTCCAGGGGGGCGCGATTTCGGCGAACCCAATGCCCCCTCCTGGCTTGGACATTGCGTCCAGTCTCTCTCGACTCATCTCATTCTTTTTTCTCGTAGTTCTACCCGCCCGTTTTGGTGGGGCCAAGGTTTCGCCCTTTATCAGTCTCGATCGTAGTTAGAAAAACCCCTTCCCAGTAAACAGCCCGTGTAGGGTGTGTACCTGATGTAGTAGACCTCTTAACAATGTCAACCCTTCAAAAAAAAAAAAAAAAAGAGATCGGAATTGAGGGTGCCCGAATGGGTCGGTATTACTATTCGCCCAATCTGCCGAGCTGCCGAAGCTCTGCCCGCCCATGCGGCGGGGTCTCGGAATCTGACATGCGGAGAAACCGCTCCACCCTGGGTGCAAGATGCGGATCCCTTGAACACCAAACTACTACTTGAAGTGCCCATCGTAGCCTGAGTTGTGTGTGTGTATCGTATACTGAGTAAGAGACGAGCACGATCTACACAGGTTGCCCTCGGACACCCATCCAACCTTGCAGCGGTGGAACAACTCAGTTCGCTCGGACTTGTGCCGACCGTGTGACAGACCGGACATAGGGTAAGCGTGAATGGTATCAGGAGGGAAATCTGTGGTGTGGATTGCGGGGAAGAAATGAACCAGGGCCTTGCGGGCCAGTGTCTCAACCTGGGCGAGAGTCGCACGAAGGGTCGGGAAAAACATACACACCAAACTTGAGATGTGTTAGTCCGTGTCTCTCCACCATCCCTTTATCAATTATCAGTGAATTGCCCGTCGCGACCGGGACACCGACATATCACTCGGAACCCAGGTTACGGGAGATGTAGACGACGGAACGGGAGAACTTCCGCCCTTGTGAGTCGGCGGACGTGCGCTAGAGGCTTGATCGGTTTCGGCCGGTCAAGTTCGTCGCGACACGGGTTTCGTCGACCACAGTAAGATCACTCGAAGAGAAAGGGGATCGAACTCTCTGTTCGATGTTGTAGTACAGGTACATCGGTTGGTCTTATATACCAGTACTACGAGTCTGTGAAATCATAGGTAGAAAAGAAAGATAAAAGAAACATGGTTTTAATCGTAGGTCGTTGGGTCTGGACCCGCGTGCTCGTGATCGTGGGTCCGGGTCTTACAGCCCTAGCGGTGAGTTCACATCCGAAAAAGTCAAAGAAAGCATCCACACGCGGCGCGTGGGCCAGGATCAGGGGTTGCTGGCCGATGGCAGCCGTTGGAGAGGTGGAATGAAAGCTGATTGGGGCCCATCACCAGAGCTCTCAAAGCTTCAAGCTTCGACCGCGACCGCGAGACGCGAGGAAGCGGTCAAGCGGAAGGGAGCCGGTTACCATCACCATCTCAGAGATGTCTCGACCGTCGCACCCAACCCAAGTGCTTCCGTCGTCTCTTTGACCTCTCCACTCACCAGAAGATCTCTAAGGACGACCAGGAACGCGCTACCGGCAGCATAAACCGCGAAATACTCTATCGGTCACGCAGGAACTCACGCGGAAGTCATGATCTCATGCTGCAACCTCAACGACAATCTCAGCTTGCCGCTTGAAGTGGGAGGAGGTGCGGAAAAATTCTGGAGAAGTCAGGTTCGTGTGTTATTGTTTTTGTCGTCGTTCTCCGCCCAAAATAGTCAAGCCTTCCAGGCGGAAGGGTCGACCCGACCGATGAATCGATTTTGTACGCCACACTGAGGGAGACAACGGAGCAGGCGTAGATGGACGAAGATAAGGTTAAGGTACTCAGGAGGCTTGGTCCGCCGACGCGGTCGCTGACTTGTCTTGGAGTCATTCTATGTGGTGAGTTCCGAAGGTTGCGCTTGCATTACTGTCAAACGACCCAACGTGAAGACGTTTCTGCACGAAAGGCCCCGCGGATCGGTCTCTGACACAGACGACGCATTACCATGATTTCGCCACCAGTGTCAGCCCTGACGCTATCCTAAGTCGAGGTTGCCGCTGTCTTCCACCTCCCTCTCAATTGACTCGCAAACTCCATCATCGCCGTGAGCACCGGATCTCCAATCGCCAGTCGAATCCTCCGCCAACCTCGTCCTTGGATGTCGCTCCTCCATTCGACTATTCAAATCTAGGGGTTACGAGGTCTGTAACATCATACACCCAATACGGTGTGTATCCGCGGGACTGGAGGTTAGCTGTGTGGTACCTCAACCTCTTCACGAAGATCTTTGGCACGGGTAGAAGCTACCGTCGTTGCAATACCACACTTCTCTCAGACACTAACTGGCCACTCGCGAACTTGCTGGCAATGCTAACTGTCATTGTGTCAGCGTAGCCGTAATCCTTTGTGACCCTTAGTCTGGAGTCCAACCTCAAGTTCAGAGGGCAGGCCAGTTTAAAATCCGCGTATCGCTCCTCTCACTCACCAATTTCACATTTCGTTCTGTCCCATTTCTAATTTTCTAATGGTGTTCACAGTAATGTATTGGGCGAAATATGATCTAAATGCTACCGTGCGGTGGGCTGTACTTTCGAAGGTGTGGGTGAACTTCTCTGCCTCGGTGATCCGGCGTGAATAACGGGATCGTAGCTTAAGTGTACATACACAACACTGGGTGTTACCGGTTATGCGACTCAGGCTCATTCATAGGGCGTGGGGTCGACGGGGGGTGTCCGAGACGGGCCATCAGAGCGCGCACCGTGGACGTATCCCCGGATTGGGACGGCAGAGGATCATCGTTGATCATTGTCATGAGAAACCGGAACACTGTGAGTACTCGTGGCATAACTTTCCTATTGTGGGTTCTCTGCCCCCCGAACCTGAAACAGCTGTTGAATGTGGGTTCCCATTCGGACAGTTCCGAAAAGAGACGCGGATAGATGGCCTAGCGGGGACTTTCATCTGAATCAGTGATAATACAATGGCCGCGACCTCTTGAACGAACTAAATCACCGTTTACGACCTCTGCCGATGGGGCAAGTTTGTCTTTCCCCACCGGAGCGCCGCCGACGGCCAACACATGCCATATGTCCAGACTGACAGGATAAGCCTCGCTGTCTTTACATGATGCCTAACCTCGCTTCCGGGGTTCCTGACACAGTCGATAGGCCGACAGTGACCGGAACAAACCAAGCCGGGCTTTATGCAGAGAAGTACAGAAGGAATTTGCCGGATTGGTTTCACAATGTGTTTCGATACTGTGGTCCACAAAAGATCATTACAAATCACGAGACTGATACAACCTCCCAGTATAGATGACAACGTATCACCACTCCAGGCCCGGGCGAGTCGGGCCAAGAGGAGGGGAGGGGGGTTCAAGAGCAGATGAATGAGCCGTTAACCGGCTACTGACGATGACAAAGCCTGAATAGAACGGATATTATCAAGTCGGGGGCGAGGGGGGCTGGTGGGGTTCATTCAAGAGCTGCAGGGACCGCGCGTACTGCGGATTTCGAGGTCAGTGAAGGGGCATGAGGATAAGTCTGAATGTACTTACTGTATTAGGGTTCCAGACGTAAATATTGTAGGGATCCCCGAACCGTTTTGTCACAGCATCGAGATCCATTCCAAAACCTAGGCTGCATGTTCAAAGAATATAATGTAAACGAGGGTGGGAGATCCTGAGCGAGATATAATGACCCCCAATGTTTCGAACACCAATCAGAACGGGATTTCGGAACTCTATTTCCGCACCTTCGCACCTGTGTCCGGAACTAGTAGATGGTTAGGAATGAACCTCCCTGTGGATCCAAACACGCACCGCTCGGATGGTGTTTGTCGCAATGGGACGTGACCGAAGAGCCCATCGCACCCACGGTATCGGGGTGGTGCCCTCTAAACAACAGCCTCAGAAATCCTTCCCCGGTACAATTCAACTCTTCGAGACGAAAAAAAGACTTGCGTGAGACTCGGAAGTGCCGCACACGACTCCGGCTCCCCTGCCACAGTGGACATACGCGCCGTTGCGGTGCGCTGTGCACAGCCGGAGTCATGGGCCAAAGCCAAAGCGGAGTGCGTTGCTCAGTTCTGATGCGGGAGAGTTTCTTCATGGGGTCGGGGTGCCGTGGTGGGGAACTGTAATGATGCCGGGCGTACCCAGGGAGGGGAGGATGCCACCGGAAGTGCATGTACTAGCACATCATTCTAGAGTTGAAGAGCCGTCGTTGACCAGCTGTCATGCTGTACCAGAGTGTGACAAGAGTTCATTATTCAGTAACGGTCAGGGCCATACTATCACTTGCCACTACGACTCTATACCACGATCCTGGAAAAAGGAAGGGGGCAAGGAGAGAACTTGAAGTTGGTCCGTGACCAGTCGAAGGATTGTGGCGGCAAGGGTGAGACTAGTAACAAAAATGACGATCTTACGATCAGGAACGAGGACGACGAGGGGGGGTGTCAATGACGGTGACGGAGGGCAAGGGGGGCAATGTCAGCGTCGAGAGCGACAGGGAGGATTGGAGAGACGGGTCATCAGGAGTAGTAAGTAATTCAAGCGCTTATCCCCCGGACACCCCTCTGGGCGTTTCACTATGATCTGTCGGCTATCTGTTGGACTCCTGCTTTCCACATCCGGGGTCCTAGGGCTCAGGGCAGAAGATAGGCATCGCCGTGTACTTATCGAAGCATCGTGGATCTTCATTCGCCGATCAAATCACGTGGTACAAGCGATGTTGATACTCAGTGTTCGCTTGTTCCTCTCCTCACAGCTTTTTTCTCGTGGACAAATCACAATACAATCCTTTTGTATCATCGTGGTGGTCCCTTAGTGTACATGGCTACCTATGCGGCTCCACGCTCGGCCACGTGGTCGGAACGATGTCGCAACAGGCAAACTCGAGCCGTGCTTTTCCTCGGCCACTGATAAGACTGTTTCCATTCACGAACTAGCGTATAGTAGGATACGTTATAACACTATTGATTATGCATCATCTACGAATTACACGGCTTACGTGTCAATTTCGTGTACCCCCCACGAGACTTCTACCCTCTCCTTGTGCGAGTACCTCGTGTGGGAGTCATGTTAGGCTCATACGGCCACGCCAGGTCTGACGGGTTTCCAGGAGGCAATGAGGAGGTTCGTCGTCGGCAACGTTTACGTCCGAGTCTCGAGAGTAATAGCTATCAAGGGTTACCCGTCCGCCCTGGTCAAGTGCACTAGTCGGGCCGGCAGTGGTCACTCATCCAGCCACCACGTTCGTGGCTCCGGCGCCGGACAATCCCTGAGGCCTTGAGGCCTGAGGACTAACCACTCCGAGCAAATCACCGTCGACGGACCTGTGTATCCATCCTGTGTGTTGTGGTCGGTCAGATACCCGTTTGAGGCAGGTAGAAGGATAAATGCACCGCCGCACGATACACATTGAGGTCCCAGGTCCGAGTCGCCCTGTTGAGTTGTAATAAACCCCTTACCTACCTTGCGCTGTTGAGAGGTTGTAAAACCTGGCCCGACGAAGTAATGTGACCGTTCCTTACCCCACTCCAAGTTTGGGACGTAATAACACCACGTGTTTACCCGAGATCTCAACTCGAGATCTTCAGTTGACCAGATCCAGGATACCTGCTTTTTTTTTCTGTTGCGCCTCCTCCTACGTAAAATATCTAGTTTTGTCTCTCACCTTCGTCTTCATCCGCGCTCGCAGGGCGCTCAATTCAGGTTATAAGGACCGAAGGAGGGAGCGACATCCTCACTCGCTGCTTGTCGCAATGACCCGCTCACAGCGTTCATTTTTCTACCCTCACACTTCAATATCTCGTCTTTTCTTTCACCTTCGTCTCCTTTTCCACCTAAAGGCGTCGTTTCAAGAGGTCGATTTGCTCTCACATACCCCCAACACACCTGACCAGTCAGCTCCGACCGATCCTGATGCACTATGCAGGCTCCTCGTCGAACTCGGACGTCACCTCCGACCACTGTTGCCAAGCGATCGCGAGTGGTTGGAAGAAGGGGCAATTGAGGCCGTCAATAATATCCCTGTGGATGCCGGTCAAGTTGCAGACGTCCTAGTTGGTATGAAGGGAAGCCTCAGGGTCGCAATCAAACACTACCGGTTCCACTCTTCGTCGAATTACCTACCGGCATACGTGGCAAGCGCATCTAGTATCTAATATCTATCCTGCTCATGAAGATCTCTCACAGAGGTTCTGTGAAGAGGTATTGGGGTACTGCCGCCTCAGGAGCCAGAGCCTCGTACCATTCATCGGGGTTTACTCCACTCCCGAGTACCCACTGTGTTTGGTGTTTGAGTATCTAGACCACTTAAATCTCAGGGAGTACCTACGGGCGAACAAGGATGCCGGGAGGCGCAAACTCGTACGCCTCTACTCTAATTTCCACTACCCATCGTATTCACACCTCGAGGCTAGCTGTTAGAAATCGCGCGCGGTGTGGAATACCTGCACAGTATGGATGTCATTCATAAGAACCTTAAGATCGTGAGCCCTTTCTTTGCCCGTACTCATTTCACGTCTCACATTCCACATCCTCCTACTAGACAAATATCCTCGTCGATGCTCGTGGTCACGCCCGCATTGGAGGTCTTGGAGCAGCCTTTCTTCCGTCCTCTACGCCCGGGGTGGACGTTGACGCTTTCTTCTGCGGTGCCGCCCCGGAGCTGAGTAATCATCGACGCTTCGGTTTGGCGGATACACGAATCACCGAGGCTACCGACGTATATGCTTTTGGGGTCCTCGCCTGGGAAGTGAGTATAGAGTTTATGATAGGGTCTTGATAACTCGCTGAATAGAGTACCTCGCCGTCAGACATTTGCTGGACAGGCCCCGTTTTCTGGTGAGATGACGTATGCGGCGGTCGTTTCCATGTGGAAAGGACGCCAACCAGCCCGACCCAACCATCCCGAGCTCTCGAATCGTTTGTGGAGAACGATTGAAGGAAGTTGGAGGGTCGACCCAACTCGGCGGGTCACAATCGACAAGGTTGTTGCCGTTCTCGAGGCGGAAATTGCCGCGCATCAATCAAGCTCGCGCGTGTTATAGGCTTTCGGAAAGTCTATGGTGTATCACATCTTGTTACCTCATGTTTGCCATACACGATCATCAGCCTTGTCGGGTTAGGCGACTATCCGTGACACTAGGAATGTATTAGCAGGGGATTGCTCCTCAACCTGGGTTTCACCTCAAGTTCAGAGGGGTCCATGTGACAGGCCCGTTCGAGCGTGACTGACCTATAAACACTCGACTCTCTCTCCTTGCTGAGTCCTAAATGGTGCTGACTGTTATGTTGCTGGCCAAGCTGATGGATATCTGGGTGCGAGTCGGATTTAGGCGTGTGAGATCGTTCCCATAGGTTATTGGTTTGAAAACTCGCGGTGGTACGCGATGGTTTGTCAGACTCTCATAACAGTCGACTCACCAAAAAACTGCGCTCATACCGCTTCTTCGTTCGCATCGTACTGTTATGCAGTATGCCGCGCGATCTGATATTCACAGCCGGAGCTCTAGAACAAGCGGCAGTGCTCTTGAACGCATGGGGTATCGGGGTGGTCGCACAGAAGGGGGTACTGCCTGGTCGCAACGTGCCCTAGGCCCTGGACGTCCTGGGCTACGTCTTTCCCGTTAAAATAGAGGCTGTGGCTTGGCAGGCGTGATCGGCGTCGAGATTGAATTCGACCCTGAGAAGCCTTCCTTCTTGGGCATAGCAGCAAAACTAGACGAAGCGGTCGTGGGAATCCAGTTACATAATTCCCGTGACTGAGTCGGGGGGTCTCGGCCTGAGGCCAATAGCTGAGGTACTCTCAGACCACGTCCTCAATAGATACCTCCCGATACCTTTTTCGTATAATGGCTGCTAGTTCCTTTTCTTCCTTTTCCAACATCGAATACTGTGATAGATGATAATGAATTTAATGAATCCCTCTCGGCAGCAGGTTAAGCAAGAGAACTTACTTTCAATGAGACTGGTCCAGAGCTCCGATGATACCTATTGTCACACTTTAATCCCTGAAACGAGCACTTGACGAAAGTCAAGCAATAACCCCAAGCTATTGGAAGCGGCGGGATCTTCGGAGGCCAAGCAAACCGGTATGCCGTGATTGATCATCGCAGCGGCCGGTGCATCGGAGCCCGTCAAACGCTACAGGGATAACGTTAGCGTGCGTCTGAACTCCAGAACGTCGACCTCACCAGTATTTCGTTGGTGAAGTTGGGTGTCAGATTGACCTTGAGCAACGGATCGAAGGGGCTACCGATATAGGACAGAACTCAAACGTGTTCCCTTCCCCTCGAAAAAGTCCAATCAACTTGGGGTGTTTCACTATGGAGAACCTGATAAACCCCCAAAGTCGGCCAAAAATGAGAAGAAAGCTAGAGATAAGGTTTGTCCCCAATAGTATCACATCGTACAGGTTCATATCTGCTGCGGTGCCGTCGTCGAGGGTTTCTCCAACACGGAAAATAAACGGGATCTCAAGATCTCAACTCTGGCTTCTTTTTGAAGCTGGACGAAGCGATGAGGGAGCTAAGAAGCTCAAGGCAAGGGCTCGAGAGACGTAACAGGACTTCTGGACCTGCGAGGTCGAACCCTTGAACGTGGTAGTATCATCATATAACACGGAAGGCGCACAGGCAGCGAAGAGAAACGGGGGACACACCCATGACCAGGTGGGGGAACTCCTCCCTAAGGGACAAATAGGCGTCAACGCACACCCCGAGCTGTTCGGGGGTAACATAGCGAGTCGTTGTTGGTATGGCCTTTGCAAAGTAAGTTTCAGCGAGGACAAATAACTCGGCGCCAGTCTCTTCTTTATCTTGACTCCAATAAATTCATCCCACCCACCTCGTTCTTTTAGGTAATACGTAACATCCTGTACCACGTCACCGAAGAGCGCCATAATTTCACAGTCAGGGGTCGCCTTTCGCCCATCACGTCCGAAGAATGTCCTATCGGAGGTGAACCCAGCAACTCAAGGTCGACACTGAGAGTGATCCGTCCTAAAGCGAAAACGAAATCGCTGCGGAACTCAATATGAGAGATCCCGTCCTCAGGAATTTGCGGAAGTACTCTCGGAGAATGGGCTCGAGAAGGTGCACATCCTAACCAGTTACATCAGCAATGCGCTTGCCGAGCAAGCGAGTCGGGTAGAAGATTATGAATGGAGAACCCAACGCTTAGACTCAAGATCGACTCAAAAACCGCTCCAAAACCGACTCGATCGCCTTCTTGCCGAGCAACAGAGGGGGAGGGATTGCTGATGTAGATCAGCCAGTTGGGATCCAAGAAAGCTCTCCCGGGCGTCCGTGTCCCATCACATCGAAAGCTGACTTGAACCTCGCCCGGATCTGACTGCAGGACGATCATTGAGTAGCCTGGAGTAGAATGTCTCGGGGGACGTTACCTTTGGCACCGTACCATGGGTCTCATACGCTTCACCCGAACCGACGATAGTAGAATCAACGAACTGCCTGTTGAATCTTTCCGACCCACAGAGCTCCGGACGGAATTCACCCTGGCAGATTCCAACGGAATCCATCTCCCGTAGTAGAGAGGATCAAGGAGTGAAAGGGAACAACGTTCGGGAGGGTGGAAAGCCAAATGTCTTCCATCGATGGGGATCCACCGAACGTCCGCATACAGATAACATCGAACCGGCGTTTAAGCACTAATTCCAACGAGAACTTGGTGTGGACCGTCGCTCCGAGGTAAACGAGGGTCAGATGAGAATCGGAACCACTTGGAATCGATATCCCTCACCTTGTTGACGATCCCGAACAGTTTCTTTTCTATGATCAGGGACCTGGCCTTCAAGAACTCCACGCCAGGGAACGAATAAATGTTCTCGTCGTGTTCGGTTCCCCAAACTGATTTCGCCCCCTCTCCACGGATCTTGCGAAAAAACCGGCCCACTTGAGCTTCAAGAGCAAACAACTCTACCAACTTGACCTCAGTCCCTTCGATGCGACCGATCTTCCTTGATCAGTTTGCTCATGTCGAGAAGAGGCAACTCTCCAAGTCGATCCTGGAGATCCGAATAATGCGACTCTGCTGACACACCTGAATATCGTCCACAGATACTTATATAACGCAAAAGAGCTACCCCAGTCCCCCCAGTGACGTAAAACATCACACGGCCAACAGAACTTTACTGCGCACCTCGAGCTGGCCGCAGCAAGGACCCGAGTACAGTTTCTGAGATGATGGCCAGATAAATATCGCGTTACCCAGAGATCACGGGATGAGGTTAAGCCCGTCTGGCAACCGCCGGTGGCCAACCAGGCCATGGATTGGGTAGCCCCCGACCAACTTACAGGTACACTTACAGATACACTATTCTTCACTTCAAACAACAGTGGCCTACAAATTCCCCCCAGTCTTGACAATTTCCTCCAAAAACTTCGTCCACCTCTTCTTCCACAACGCGATCGCGCGTTCCTTTTCCTCCGCTTCGAGTGTCGAATACTAAAGGCCGTGGTCAGTAGCGAGGTACATAAATATATCGTCAAAAATGTGGGTTTTACTTTGAGACTGTCGAGCGCGATCTCGCCCAAGGTGATCAGCCCCGTCTGTTCGCTCGATACCAACACCTGGTAGAAATCGAACGACAACCCGAGGTTTCCAAACGCCGAAGGGTCGTCCGAGCACAAGCAAACTGGAATGCCGTGATTCAGCACCGACGCGATTGGGTGCATAGGTATCGAGGTGGTATAACGCTATAGGTGAAATGGCGAAACAATCAAAACCGTGTTGGTGAGTTGGAAGTGATGACAAAACGGCGCACCAGGATCTCGTTCCTAAGAACATGCGTTGTTCAGTTGGGTTCATCGCATAAACGGGTAAATGAAATGACGAACGAGATTGGACAAACTTCCAACGCAATCTTACGCTCCCTACATATCTCCATGAGTCTAGGATGTTTCATCATCGAGAACCTTTTACACCCAACCACAACCAAAGATCAGATATCCTGACTGAAACAACAAGGAGATGAGACACCCTCACCCGTGACCGATGCGTTTTGTTCCCAACAATATAGCATCGTACAGAT
>Ga0307517_10013204_pt1 | contig 11246 bp, 9 predicted proteins | sample 23_EM_MG_FD_194515 | JGI IMG/M metagenome (GOLD analysis project Ga0307517, IMG submission 194515) | Populus trichocarpa ectomycorrhiza microbial communities from riparian zone in the Pacific Northwest, United States - 23_EM | ecosystem: Host-associated > Plants > Roots > Unclassified | place... | reverse complement strand
TTTTCATTTCCATCTGGCATTGGAAAAGGTTGAAGTAGTCCATGATAGGCTTTCCTTACCATTGTAGCTGTCTTGGAAGTATTACGTTCTTTCACAAGTTTTCTAACCAATTACTTCATTGATGACCAATAAAACATTTTTTGAGTATTTTATAAGAATCTTGAATTACTGTATGTCTTTTATATAAAAACCATGTGCAAAACTCACCAACTTGTTCCTCAAATCTCTATGTTTGCCAATTACTATTATGTTCTTATACCTCAAAATTCCTTTTGTCAAATTATAATTTAACCATTTACTTGCATTAAATATTTTTCCAATAATAATCCCTTGTAACTTAGAGTCATCCTTGTAAGTATTGTTGATTTCTTCATGGCATGTTGGTACCACTAGTATTACAGCTTTCAAATTTCCCTATTTTATATAAGATATCTATTCATTTATTGATAAACTTTCTTTATTGTCAATTTTTCTAGACAAAACATTTGTCTTTATATTTTCCTTCTATTTTCTATATTTAATTAGATATCTTAGCCTCATTAACTTAGTTAAGCCTTTCTTTTGTCTAAGAATATGAATATTTTATTCTAAAAGATATTTTAAACTTTCATGATAAGTTTTAATTATGAATTGATCATGCTCTAGGTAATGCCTCCATCTTTCCACTACCATCAATATAGTCAAATATTCATTCTCATAGATTAATAATCTCAAATATCTTGGACTATATTAGTTTCTAGCACAAAAACACTATCGAAATTTGGAAGTGCTAATATTGGTTCTTGGTATAAAGCTTCTTTTAGTTGATTAAAAGTTGTTTGAGCCTTTTCATTCTAGCTAAAGTTATTTTTTTGCAACTCAATAAATGGTTTGCTAATAATTTCAAATCCCCTAATAAAGTTTTTCTAATATCCTACCAACTCTAAAAATCCTTTCAATTCTCTAACTAAATATAGTGTAGGGCATTTCTTTGTAGCTTTAGTCTTTCATGGATCGGTTGCTACTCCTTTATGGAGATGATATTGCTCATATACTCTACTAGTTGCTCATAAAAAAGGCACTTTGACTACTTTGCAAATAGTTGGTTATCCCTTAAAATTCCAAGTACAATTTTAAAATGATTGATATGTAATTCTAAGGTGGATTATATATATATAAATCATATCTCAATATTTTTCTATTCTCAAGATCAAACCTAACACTTTTATAGGATCAATGTAAAACTCGATCCTTTTACGAGTTTTAGGATCAAACCTATCATCTAATTTTTTACAGGCTAAAAATTATAAAACCATATACATAGTCTTTTTCAGAGATCAAGATTGTAAACTTTTTTTGGCTCTCTACCAAATGATATACCCTAATGGTTTAAGTGCTTCTTACATTTTCACAATTATTTTTCTCTTACAAGAGAATGAACACATCTTACACAAGTGAAGATTACAAAGATTAAGCTCAAGTTTTTATGGAAATGTAATCTAACACACAAAGGTGAAAAAATGATTTTGATGCAATAAGACTCCAAGCTTTTCAATAGAATATAAAAGAATAAACAAAGCTTTTTAGAATGACAAATATCAATGCATCAAGAGTAAGAGCAAATAGAAATATTGAGAGATTTCATAAAGAGAGTTCTTACTTGAAATCAAATGGGTATTTATAGGAAAATACTAAAACTAACAGTTACTAACAATTAAAAAAAATAATAGATGAGCCTTTTCTCTTCCAAGTTTTCTTCAATGTGAGAAACGACTAGGGGGATTTTTAGAGAAAAAGAGTTTTTGCAAGAACAAGAAGAGTATTGAGCACATTTCTCTCAAAATTACAAGTTTGTCACCTTAGCTAAAAATGAACAAATGGTGTTAAAATCAATGTGATAAGATTTTTAGATACAAGTGGACAATAATATATTTTACAGTGCAATAGCACATAATAAGTATCATGCTCTTTTTAGTGAAAATACCAAAATATATGATGAAATAGTTTTTCATGAGATATTTTTTACCATGTAATATTTTGTGCACTAAAAATATTTTTGGGTAGGAATTCACAAATAAAATAGTTTAGGATGATGATTTTTTTTGTAATGCCAAATCATATTCCGTAAAGACTTGATCATATAATATAGATCTTAGACATCTTCAAGTCCTATAACATCCAAGGAGTACATAGCTTCAATTTGATGTCAAAAAATTCCTACAACAATAATATTTTGAAATAAAAATTAAATGCAATAATATGTTGTTATCATCAAATCAAATAATTAATAGATGATTAAAGACCTTTGGGCTAACAATCTCCTCCTTCTTTTTTTTTTTTATGATGACCACGTAATGTATAATATGAAGATAAAAGATATTATGCATTTAAAAAGCTCCCTCCATCATAAGCAATATATGTGAAAGTGTATTGTGACTCCCCCTACGTATGTGTATGGTTTAACCATAAGGAGAATAATGTTTATGAATGTATTATAATCCTATATTCCATGCATTCTTATATTTAATCATTATAACTATCACATACTATTATTCTTCCCCTTTGTCATATATCTATCACACAATTATATGCTTACATTTTCTCCCTCTTTGGCAAAAAGGGAATAACCAAGAGTAAAGAGATGACTGAAAGAATATATAAGTAATATGTGATAATATTTATCATAAATGTATGAAACTCCCCCAACTAAAGTGCATATAATGACTTAAAACATGTTATACTTATTTGCAAATCTATTAAAAACCAAAGGATTATAAACAAACAAAAAAAGATCAAAATGAAAAAAATGCCCAAATTTTCTAGTAGCAACCAAAGAATCATAAAAATTCCGACCATTTATATGAATATAGCTAACCATTTTGAAAGGAATAGTTGGACCAATTTTTGGAATTTCCAGAAATCTCAGCAACATTCATTGTAGTTTTAACATATATAAGGCATATGTTATAATCAATATTAAAACGTTACGTGCTTCTAATAATACATTCATAACAATATGTGTTCAAGTTTATAAACAAAACATTAGAAACACAAATTATTATAACCACAAATGTCATTGTGTTAACATGCACCAATCATTATGCCCATGCAATAACATCATAATTTTCTCCATTAATAAAACAATCACATTATAACAAATAGAATCATAAAAGCATAGTAAAATATAAAACTATCCTAAGATCCACATATTACATACCTAAAAAAAATCCACATATTACATAAAAAAAATCCATAATTTTCAAGCATAAGCAAAATAGAGAATGATTAAATGTAAATAAGTTCAATCATTATGAAAAACATATGAATATAAGGATAAACATGCATTATTGAAAGAAAATAAAAACACTAGACGATGAGCTCAAGCTTAATCGGCGGGTTCACTTTCTTGATAATTCCATCGTACCTTGCCTTGGATTTTTGCTTATAAATCTAACCATCCTAAGAGATAACAACTTCAAAAACATATATTCAAGTCATTATGGCTTATCAATGATCAATAAGCATAACATAGTCTATTTAGGAAGTTCCAATAATCTTATTTTTTTATAAAGCCATAATGTCTAGGGGTATCAATGAAAATGCATTAGTAATTGGTAATCTCAAACTCTCACAAGGAAATATCAATAGTGATACCATGCTGACGCTCAGTCAAGAACTTGTCAATCACTCAGACATACTTGAATGAATTTTTGTTCATCTCAGCAGCTTTCTTCTCGAAACTCTTACTAAAATGCTTCTCAATACCTCCAATCTTATAGATCAAGTGTTTAATGCTGGTATTGTATGAGAATGAGTCTTGTTTAACCTTAAAGGATGAAAAAGGTGGCCTTTTTGCAGGAGACATTTTTGAAGTGTTTTAGGATTTTGTTTTAGGAGAGAGTGAATGCTTTGTCTAAAGAGACAAAGAAGCGTGTTAGGTATTTGTGAAATGTAATAGAGATAATAGAAATATTGTTGCAAAAAAAGGAATGGTAATTCTTAGCTTCATACAAAAACATCTCTTTAATGCAAAGAAAAACCCAAACATAGTTAAAACCAATATTTGTTAGTTAAAATATTGTAAATCAATTCTTTTTGTCTAAAAAGATCTTTTTCATATCCAAACAATCTTTTCTCATGTTCGGCCAAAGTATAAAAACAAGAAAATATTGTGTATGAGAAGGAAGTTTGACAAGTATCATCAATGCATCTCTACACACTATAAAGGTAAGACTATGTCTTACACAAGTCATTTCATATTAAAAGGAAGAGCATTCACAATATATATTCAATGTATCCAAAGTTTCTTTGCCCAAAATACAATCTCGTCTTTCATGTTCAACCAAGAGAGAACATACAAGTTAAAAATTCTCTTTATTTTGGTTGAAGCTTACAAGTCCAAAGGTTTGCTCTTTTACATCCAAGTAGTTTCTCCTCGATTGGTCAAAACTTAATGATCCATATTTATCTTTTCTTCAAAGGGCCAAAAAGATGTTTTTCTTCCAACTAAGCTCATTTTCATTAACTTGTGCATGAATGTACAAGTCTTTTATGAAATTCATGCAAGCATACAAATAAGATTCACAAAACATGCTAAGAATATTGAAATAAGATTCAAGAAGATTACCCATACCTAGTTCAAGTCAAAGAGCACAAAATCAATCTTCACTTAATTACTCCATGAAGATATCCATAATCAGTGATCATAAACTTAAGAGATATATCACTTCATTTGCACGTGATCATGAATAAAATGGTGTCTAATCTCTATATGCTTTATCCTAGAGTGTTGGATTAGATTTTTGGTTAATTTGATAACACAAGTATTGGCATAATAAAGTGGAATGTAGTTTGACTAAAGACCAAAGTCCATCAATGTTTGCTTCATCTAAAGTATTTAGGCATAATATGATCAAACAACAATATATTCAGCTTTCATAGCGAAAGTTTCCGCTGAGTTTTGCTTTATGCTAGACCAAGATACTAAGACATGTCCTAAGAATTAACATGTGCTATTTTTTTTGTTGACTATACAACCAACAAAGTCAAAATTCAAAAAACTAGTCATGCCAAAATTATCCATCCGAGAGTACCGAAGACCCATATCATTTATGCCTTTTAAATATCTAAAAATATGTTTAATGGTATGAATGTGTGACTCTCCAGGACTAACTTGGAAGACCTTGATATTTAATTATGTCCACTTCTTTTCCAAATTCATCTTTATCTAGTTTGGTAGTAGTGTTCATGGTGTTAAGCTAAACTTAACATATTCCAAATTAAAATTTTTAAGCAGCTCTTTGGTATATTTGGCTTGACCTATAAATATACCATATTTATCTCGCTTAATGTGTAGTCTGAGTTAGAAGGTCAATCATCCTATCATGCTCTTCTCAAATTCTATATGTTTATAATCTTAAAATTTCTTTCATAAAAACTCATTAGTATCACCAAATAAAATATAATCAATATATATTTTTGGATAATAATTAAATCGTCATGCTTGTATTTTACAAATAATGTTGAATCTATTTTTCCCATATTAAAATCTTTTAAAATAAAACAAAATTACTCAATCTTTCATACCAAGCTCTAGGAGCTTGCTTAAGACCATACAAAGCTTTATAAGTTTACAAAATATGATTTAGGAAATTATGATCTTCAAATCCAGGAGGTTTCTCAACATGAACTTCTTCTTGAATAAAACCATTTAAAAATGCACTTTTATCATCCATTTGAAAAAAGTTCAAAATTCTTAAAATCTGCAAATGCTAGCAATATGCACATTGATTCCATTCTTGCTATAAGGGAATAAGTCATATCAAAGTCTATGCCTTTTTTTTTGGCCTTGTGCAACCAAACGAGCTTTATCCTGAACAACTTCTTTAGAGTCATCTAGTTTGTTGCAAAAGACCCATTTGGTTCCAATAATGGAACGATTTTGGGCCTAAAGATATATTCCTACTCCTGATTTGTTTTAAATTAATCAAGCTCTTCTTGCATTGAGAGTATGCAATACTTATCACACAAGGCTTCATCACTATTCTTAGGTTCAAGTTTTGAGATGAAAGCAACAATACCAACTTGATTAATCATAGAGGATCATTTTTTGACTCCACTTTACAAGTTGTCAATAATTGCATCTTGTGAAAGCCCTATTTGATTTTGAATTGCTTTAGAAGTCTTTGTCAAGGTTTCTCTTGGTCATGTTGAATATATTATTGAGTCATCACTAGATATTTTTCTCTTTGATCATCTTTTACAATGTTGTTTTCTTCATGTTTACTTAGATTTAATCTATGTAAAACAACATCTACACTATCCTTTTTTGGAAGAACAAAAGGTTTAGACTCTTCAAATACAACATGCATTGATTCTTCAATTACTAGAGTTTTATAATTATAAACTTTATAAGCTTTGCTAGTAGATGAATAACCAAGAAATATGCCCTCTTCAAATTTAGCATCATTTTTTCCCAAATTATCTTTGGTATTTAATATAAAATATTTTGATCTAAATACCTGAAAATATGAAATCTTGGGTTTTCTTTAAAACAAATGTTCACATGGAGTTTTATGCAAAAATTGGTCTAAGGAAAATTCGAATTTAAATATAACAAGACGTGTTTACGGCTTCCAGCTAAAAATATTTAGGCAAACTATACTTTTTAAGCATAGATCTTCCCATTTCATAAAGGGGGTGGTTTATCCTTTTAACAACATCATTTTGTTATGTTGGTGTACAAATTGACAATTTAAGCTTAAAACCTTTTTTTTTATTCACAAAACTTTGAATGCACAATTTTTAAATACTACACTATGATCACTTCTAATTTTAGAAATCAAGTAACCTTTTTCTTTATGAATTCTTTTATAAAATTTTGAAAAGGCTCCAAATGCTTTATCTTTATGCGTAAGAAATAAAACTCATGTAAACTTAGTAAAGTCATTTATAATGAAAAATGCATATCTATTACCATTAAGACTTGAAACATGTATAACACTAAAAAGATCAATATGAAATAGTAGTAGTGCTTGATTTGTTGAGACTTGATTCTTGGCTTGGAATGATATTTTGACTTTCTTCTTATATTGGCAAGCATAACAAATAACTTCCCTTTTGTATTCAAGTTGTCGAAGTCCTCTCATGAGGTAAACTTCCTCTCATAAGTTCTTTCATGGATAATTTTAGGATCAACTTTAAGTTGGCATGTCACTATCTTCTATATCAAATACAAGGTGAATCCACCAAAGTACTAAAACACTTAACATCATTGCCAATTTCTTTTAAATCAATCATAAAAGTGTTTACAAGTCTTTTTCTTATGAAAATTATTTTATTTTCAATCATACATATGACTAAGAAATGTAAAGAATAAAAAAAATAAAAAACTTTATTATCTATCACATAATGGACTAATATTTTGCAAGTTATACTTTAAGCCATCAATAAGTAAAACATGCTCAATAACAGGGTAATTTTCAATATTAATGATACCTTTTACCTTTCTCTTGGTATCATCTCCAAATATCACATGTCCAACATTCTTTTCATTGAAGGAGGTAAATTTGGATTTTTCAACCGTCATATGTCCTAAATACCAATTTTCCTTCTTTTCCTATAAGGAAAAATCAACAAGTAAAACATGCTTAATAACAGGGTAATTTTCAATATTAATGATACCTTTTACCTTTCTCTTGGTATCATCTCCAAATATCACATGTCCAACATTCTTTTCATTGAAGGAGGTAAATTTGGGATTTTCAACCGTCATATGTCCTAAATATAAATTTTCCTTCTTTTCCTATAAGGAAAAATCTTAATGTGTTTGTTTTGGTACCTATAATCTCGTGGATCCATTCATGTTTGTATATGTACCTTCTGGCACCCAAATATGTTTGTTCTATGTTGAGACATTTTTTTATGTATGTAATGTTTATCATGAAAACAATCTTCGCCACATAATACACAAGATGTAGAGGATGAAGATTCTTTCACAAAGAAAGTTGAGTAAAGTTTTTCATTTTTTTTTGGATTACACCCCAAACCCCAAACCACTTTTCTCAAAAACACATCATTGATTATATAAAAGTATATCTAAGTTCTCCTTTTCTTTTGTAAAATGAATAACTTGAGTTTTCAAAACCTAATTTTCTTTAACTAAATTCTCATTTGATGAATTAGGTGCGTTTTAGAAAGAATCTAATTGTTTTCTAAAACCAACATTCATTGTTATTAAGGCATCCTTTTGTTTTTACATAACATCAAGATTTTTTGAAATATGATAAATTTATTTTGTAATAAAATATTTTTCTTATATGGTTTCAAATAATCATGAAATAATTCTTTAAATGCATTTTGTAATTCATTCAAAGTAGTTCGAGGTTCAAGGATTATTCAAACCAATGGATTCATTTTCACTAGGAAAATTATCAAAGTAAGCTTTCAAACGATGTCCATTTACCTTAAAAACATTGCCATTCTTTGGATTCTCAATATCAAAGGCCCCATAAGGATTCACATGTTTCACAATAAATGGACCACTCCATCTTGATCTTAGCTTTCCAGGAAATAAATGGAGTTGAGAATTACAAGGAAAACTTTTTGACCAACATCAAATGTTTTTCTCAAGATTCTCTTGTCATGAAACTCTTTGATTCTTGCTTTATGAATTTTTGAATTCTCATATGCATCAATTCTTATTTCCTCAAGCTCATTTATTTGTAACTTACGCAGCTAGCTAGCTAGCATCATCAAGGTTTGAATTGAAAGCTTTGATAGCCCAATAAGCTTTATGTTCAAGTTCCTCATGCAAGTGACAAGATTTTCCATAGACCAACCTATAAGGTGACATACCTAATGATGTTTTAAAAGCAGTACGATAAGCTCAAAGTGCATCATTAAGTCTTAAAGACCAGTCCTTCCTATTAGGGTTCACTGTTTTTTCCAAGATTTGTTTGATCTCCCTATTAGTAAGTTCTACCTGTCCACTTGTCTGATGGTGATAAGGGGTGGCAACTTTGTGTGTGATTTCATATTTCTTCATTAAAGACTCAAATAACTTGTTGCAGAAATGTGTTCCACCATCACTTATCATGGCTCAAGGGATTCCAAATCAACTCAAAATATTTTCTTTCAAAAACTTTATCACTGTTTTGTGATCTTTGTTTCGACTTGGAATTGCCTCTATCTATTTTGAAACATAATCTACTGCGACTAATATGTATAAGAAACCAAATGATGGAGGAAATGGACCCATGAAATCTATACCCCAATGGTCAAAGAATTTAAAGGCATCATATGATGTTTTGAAATAGATCCCAACTTTTGACAATTTTCACAAGTCTTGCAAAATGCATGTGAGTCCTTGAACATTGTAGGCCAGTAAAATCCACTTTGTAAGATTTTTCCAGTTGTCTTTCTTGATGAGAAATGACCCCCACATGCCTCATAATGATAAAAGTTAAAGACACTACTTACCTTATTGTCAGGAATGCATCTTTGAAATTTTTGATCAGGATAATATTTGAATAAATAAGGGTCATCCCAATAAAAGTTCTTCACTTCGTTCAAGAACTTTTTTTTTATCTTGGGTACTCCAATGAGCTGGCAAATGTCCTGAAACAAGAAAATTAACAATATTAGCAGACCAAGGCATTGGATTAAGAGAAAGTAAGGATTCGTCAGGAAAGTAATCATCGATTGGTGGGATGTCAGATGTCGAATCTATTGTCAATTTTGACAAATGATCTGTGACAACATTGTTGGTGCCTTTCTTGTTCTTGATTTCTTCCTAAGAATAAATTATTTACAATTCTTCTGATTCATAAAACTCAAATTGATCATAAACTAATTCTTCAATAAGATCTACTTCCTGTAAATCATTATCATCTCCAAGTTGCTTGCAAATATTGAAAATATTCATCTCCAACGTCATGTTTTCAAATGATAGCTTCATTAGTCCATTCCTACAATTAATCAATGCATTAGAAGTTGCAAGAAACGGACGTCCTAAAATCATTGGAATTGAATTACATACTTCAACAGGTTGTGTATCCAAGACAATAAAATCTACAAGATAAATGAATTTATCAACTTGAACTAACACATCTTCAATCATTCCTCTATGCACTTTTATAGATCTATCAACAAGTAAAAGAGTTACAGAAGTTGGTTTTAACTCTCCTAGATTGAGATTTTGAAAAACTGAATATGGAAGTAGATTCACACTTAGCTCCAAGATCAAGTAAACCTTTTTCAATTTTATGTTCTCCAATAAAGCATGAAATTGTAGGACAACTAGGGTCTTTATATTTCAAAGCATTATTGTTTTGAAGAATAACACTTACTTGTTCAGCTAAAAAGGCTTTCTTTTTCACATTCAGTTTTCTCTTCACAGTGCATAGATCTTTCAAAAATTTAGCATAAGAAGGTACCTGTTTAACAGTATCCAACAAAGGTATATTGATCCTTACCTGCTTGAAAGTTTTAAAGATTTCAGACTTGTGATTGACTTTCCTTTTTTGGTCATGGCATGAGGAAATGGAAGTGCTGGTGGGGAATCCGTCTTTTCTTTACAATGTTCAGGTTCAACCCTTTCCTTACCCTCATAGATTAACTCATCACCTTTCTCACAAGGTTCAAGAATAAGTTTTTCAATAACCTTACCACTGCGAAGAGTGATGACTAATTTGACTTGATCCATGTGTTGGATTCCGGAGCTACTTGCACTTGAATTGTATTGCCCTTTGAGATTTTATTGTGGTTGAAATGGAAACTTACCTTTCTCCTGAAAACTAAGAGCAGATGTGAACTTTGCAAGAGTATCTTTAAAATCTATCATGCTTTGAGCAAGTTGAGTGTTGATTGTCTCTTGCTTTTCAATGAATGCATGCAATGTTTCCTCAAAGATTTGTTCTAGGAGGTGGAGCATAAGGAGGTGCATATCCATGAGATTTGTGCTTGAAATGGTGGCCGTGAAGTTTGTGCATTATTATTATCACTCTTCCAACTAAAATTTGGGTGATTTCTCCAACAAGGGTTGTATGTTTGCGAGTATGGGTTATGATTGGGCCTTTGGAAACTGTTTAAAGCATGATCTTATTCATGGAGGCATTCTTTGAAAGAAGACAAAGTTGGACAATCATTGGTTGAGTGTTCATTGGTTTCATAGATTTAACATACAATTTCTTGAACAGATTTCAATTGATCACTCCTTTTCAATTATAGTGCCTCGGCTTTTCTAGCTAAAGATGCAAACTTGGCTT
>Ga0307517_10013203_pt1 | contig 11246 bp, 12 predicted proteins | sample 23_EM_MG_FD_194515 | JGI IMG/M metagenome (GOLD analysis project Ga0307517, IMG submission 194515) | Populus trichocarpa ectomycorrhiza microbial communities from riparian zone in the Pacific Northwest, United States - 23_EM | ecosystem: Host-associated > Plants > Roots > Unclassified | place... | reverse complement strand
ATCTTATTATTTGTGCTTGTCTACCTTATTTTTTTGATGGTTCACGCGCGTCAAATGCAAATAATCAAAATAATGCGGGATAAGCACAGAAAACCGCAAACAAGCTCCCTGCCACGTTTACTGATGGCCTGGAGTCAGCGTGTTGGCCGATGCAGTCAATTCTACATCTCCGAAACGCACCATCGAGGGTAGACGTTGACCGGTTTCGCACTCTCCCCACCACTCATCGTAGTATCCTATGGCTGGTTTGGATGGGAGAGTTGAAATGCTCTATGGTCACGGTTCGGAAGGTGAGGACAGGAATCCACGTGTCTCATGCATGGCGAAAGTTGACAACGTTGAAACGTTGATGGTTACGGCGCTTGTCAGGATTTGTGCCACCGGATATGTCAAGTAGCGAGCAATGTATTGTAAATGTTCCGTGTCACCCAGGAGCACGAAGGAAAGGATGGTACGCTGCCGGATGATAACCAACGCAGTGGTTCTTGGCCGCCGCCGTTTCTCCCCCGTAACCTTCAAACTTGTTTGAACACTAGATACGCCGTCTCCACCCTCCTCATCACTTGATTGGGTTGTGAAGAAACGTTGTATACTTGCACAAGGACAACCTCATACTCCGGAAAACCTCCACGCAGAGTTTACATCGAATCCCTCTGTCCGCATTGGCACCTCAGGTGCATGGAACGGGTTCCTCATCGCAGCCTTTTGCATCATGGCATCTACAGTTGGCTCGAAGAGTGAAGTGAGAAGGAATAGCTTGTTTTGTACGTATAAAAATTGGTATCAGTGTGACGAGAAGAATATTTAATTGGAACGTCTCCCCAAGCAAATCGCCATTTTTCTCATCCCCGAGATGCCAAGCTGCGCAGACAACAGTTGAAACCTATCGACCGTTGCGTCAGCGTGTTTCGAACCCCCCTATTCACCCTCAACAAATCTCAGGGGCGTATGCTCTAACCTACGGACACCGTAGATAAAAAGGTGACGCCAGCGTCGGAGCCCCTCGCCCACTTCTTTCCCTTCGACCACATTCCTCACCCAACGGCTGACCAACGTTGAGGATTCTGAAGGTTTCTTCCTAGCACGATGCACCCGGTGCCCCCGGAGCTGGTCGACATGATCATCGATCACGTTGGGAGGGGTCACGGACAGGTCCGTCGACCACCTCTCGAGGGAAAACGTGTTTGCAAAACGGCCACCATCGCGTATGAAACGCTCAAGAACTGCGCTTTGGTAGCCAAGTCTTGGACTCCCCGCTCGCATAAGAACCTTTTCAAGGGCATCCTGTTCACTGTTGGTGAAGAGGAAAGGACACGCGACCTGGTTCTACCCTCTGCGGCCTCGTTGAAGCTTGTCGAGTTCCTGACGATATCTGTGGCGCCTAAGAGCCGTATACGAGGTTCCATCACTTTGCGTCTCTTGAGGACGTTCTCTGTCTGTCCTCTCGAGTCCCTCCAGATCGAACGAGGTCTGTTCCCCCTCAACAAACGTCATGCACTCCTCGCCTGCTTCAACGCTCTCTCTGGTCAACTCTTGGACCTCACGTTCCGTTTCTGTTTCTTCGAACCCGAACCGCTTCGTGATATCCTCGCCGTTCAGAACACCGATGCGACAATCACGTTCTTGGGCTGTGACCAATATCATCCCGAGGACCCTGCTCGGAACGAGACCAACTGGGAACTCGTCAAGCATGACGCGGATCGGACGCTCTGTGTCATGGGAGGCGACGAGGAACCAAACGAGGAGTTTCTGATCGACATTTCCGAGCTATCTATCCAGTTCTGCCGATTGGACGTTGACTTCTATGAGGATGGAGAATTTCCCGATGCGACCCAGTGTCTGATTGATGCCAATGCGGGAGTGGTGACGTTCCTCAGGCTTAACGTTATCTCCGATGTTTCTAGTATGTTGCCTCCATGGGTCGAGTTTTCTGTCACCCGTTAAATCTCAAACTAGTCCACTTTCCAGATGACTTAGAGGTGTTCCCGCCCCCTGGACTTGCTCGGTGTGTCAACCTCTCGGAACTTGTGTTGAACATGAAGGGCTCTTTCTCCTGCATCGTCGAAACTCCTGGCACTGTCCTCACCACGCTCTTGGAAGCGAACTGTCCCAACCTTTACAAGATAACTGTCGAGGTCGAGGACGCACGGACATGGTTCCTGGCTGAATCTCGCCGAGAGTGTGTGGACTCCTGGAAGGATCTCGACTCTACTCTCGCCACGCTAGCAATGAGGTCAGTGATCGCGCGCAGCAAGAAGCTGGTCTTCGTAATGGAGGTGACGTGCACGGATGATGCCATCCATCGGGCGAAGAAATGGCTCCCACACTTGTTGCCGAGGTTCGACGAGGAGGGCTCGCTTCACGTTCACGCTGGCGAGGATGACGACTGCGATCTCGATGACTACGATGTGGAGGACAGGATGGCTTGTATGGGTCGAGCTGTGCTCAAGGAGTATGGGTACGAATCGGAAAGTGATGAGAAAACCGAAGAAGTCAATGCGACCAAACAAGGTGAGGAGGCTAAGGGAGGTAAGGAGGGTGAGAAGGACGAGGAACCCGATGAGGGAAACGAGGGCGATGATGAGGGTGGGGAGCAGGAGAACGATGAAAACGAAGAAACCGAATGATACGTGCGGTATGTGAGGATCCCATCCCCTCACCTTTCTGTTGGATGACCACCTTCCACAGTTTCCGTCGCCAATAGGACGTTGGGCACAGTTGATAAGTTTGACGAATTTGTGACCATCTCATCATGTACTATGCTTAATGATCGTCTCTACGAAAGTTGTATGTACCACTACCTTTGCCAAACTCGTATCCCGGTCCGGGTGTCCCGACCTCGGTTCACGAAATGCCTTCAGCTCTACTTCTGGCATATATTCAATTACGTACCCCTTTTGATCACACCGCGACCATCTTCCTCAAAGGCGCTCTACACCGCATTGAGTTCAGTCCACTCCCTATGGCCTTACGACCTGTGCCGACTCGGTGACGTAGTGGACAACGCTTCTATTATGCCTCCGCTTTTGTGACGTTTCACATGCAACGCTCCTGTTCCTTCACGCTCCCCACATTCTCTCCTCCATCCATACTTCGTGTTCTAACTACCCTCGCCCATGGACGAATGGCTTCTGCGCATGACTGACGAGTTTGGCAGTTTGCTGTGCGCTAGTCCAGTAATCTGCGTCCCCTGAGGCTTTTCTAGCCTCTTGCATGGCGAGGAGGCGTAGTACGTTGGACGTGGCGGCTCGGAGAAGTACGCGTTACAGTCGGCAGGCGAGAATAGTCTGGCTGCGCGATATGAGCCATGGCGAATACACAGGCACGAGTAAATAACCCTGAAGACGTTCACCACAACAACTACAACCGCTACCTCTTTCTACGGGTATTCTTGCACTCTCGGAGCTTGCTCATAGGGTGCTCACGGTATCTCTGCCTTTTTGGTCACCCCCCCCCCAGCGCTTTGGGTTGACGGAATGGCGGATTCTGAGAATCCCGATTGCTCCATCTGAAGTTCGGTCGGAGAAGCTACCACTTGCAGAGCCTAGGATTTGCTGCACTGCCTGCTACGCTTCCAGGGCCCCACCGAGATATCACACTGACCGTGAGCGAAGAGCATGGCTACCCATTGGGAGTATATCTGGGGTCGAAGATGTCCAGCGTCGATGCTCCCAGCCTCCCTAGCTCTACTGGACCCCTCACAAGATGGACAACTGGTTCCAGATCCACACCTTTGTCTCCAGTTACTTGAACGCGTTTCAGTACACTGTATCTACGGAAGGCGACTGCCGCCTAAAGGAACAATATCATCATTACACCACAAGGTGTGCACCCGTTGGCACGCCGTTATATGGACTTTGCTGATATGTTTCCGTTCAGCGAATCGTGCAAGCTTGCACAAATGTCAAGATTGTCGGGGGAGAAGAGGTTGTCGAGATTGAATCGTCAAGCAGCGGCGGTTCAGAAAGAGTTCGGGAGGTTCAAGGTATGGTGTGGGTTGGTTTGGACGGTGGCGGGATTGTCTGATTGCCTACAGTACCTTTCGGACAAAAGTCGCAGAGACCGCGAGGCCAAAGACAGGAGCCGAATGCGAATTTTGTCCCCGGTGGCGCGAATGAGCTATGGGGACCCGCATCATCGGGAAGAACGACGGACGAAGCGTTGGCATTGAACCTGGCCCTCGCGACGCTTATGGTAACCCACGGCGACTTTGCAATCCTTTTTGCCACCCCCCTCTCAACTTCGGACCGACCGACTTTTCCACGACGCCTCGCTCACCCATTCGATACCCTTCTCATTTTTCGTATTCCCAACCAGGATAGAATTCAACTGACCTACTGATTCGCACGTATTACCATTGTAAGTTACATTTTGTAGCATCGCATCTCGCCGTACGTTTGTTTCTCCACCCGCATTTTCGTGACCTTTGTTCATCTGTCCGTTTGCACTCGCCTGTCCACTTGTTGTCTGCCTCGCTCGCGGTTCTTCTCCCCTTCTGTTCTTACTCAGCTCCATGATTTGTATACCCTATTTCTCTCGCGATTTTAAGTACTTGCCCAGGCCGTGTATGTACTGCGAAAAAGTGAAAAATCTCACCAACCAGGATCGAACTAGTGACCTTGAGATGATTACCCGATTACAGTCTCACGCTCTACCAACTGAGCTATGGTGAGTTCAGGACAATAATAAGCGGACTAAATAATCATATAGATTGTGAGTATCTTTGGCCTAAAATCGGGCGCCCGATCAATCGATCAGCGAGAAGCGCGGAGAGCAGCGCGCGGTTTTCCTGAAGTGCACCGGGTGGGACACCTATTTTGACTTATCTGCGGGGGTGCACGTTTCCTTTTTTTCTGGGATACTTTATTCTGTGGTAGCGTTATCCATTCCAGATGCTCGTGTAACCATGGCTCCGTTTTGGTGGGGGCAAACAAATGTAAACAAGGCACACTCGTTTCGCAAGCTACATCCGAACCGCGACGGAACAAGAGTCTGCATCTCCGGAAACGCAACGGCCGGTGCCATCTGCACCGGAGGTGGCGAGAAGAGGACTTCTCAACTCAGACTACGCCCCAGTTCGAGGTCTCGGCACGAGCTCGGGGACCCTCTCCTCTGGTATTGCCACTCAGTATGAGAAAATACTCTGGAGGCACGTTTCGGTCACTGACTTTTTTCTTGAGGGAGTTCAAGTTCGCGATGCGGTGGCAAATGATATCTCCAAAGGACTGAGTTGCAGCGCAGACCAAATGATCAACTTCCTCTTCGCTCTGTGCTTTACAAACCAAACTGTGGAGAAGTACGCTTTTGAAAAGCCTGTATTAGGGTTGGTCCGTGAGCGAACACTAAAGCTTGTCATCGAGAAGGACAAGTACCGTCTCTCATTCATGATCAGAGACCTCAGCTTCCCAATCCAAGGCCAATCAAAACTCCTATTTGACGGGCTCTGTCGGTTCTGGGCCAAGCTACATCGAGACCAGGATGCTTGCAAGGACCCCATAGGGAAAAAAAAGTCAAGATCACGCCCAGTGGTGAAATCTAATTCATTAATCAGCCGCCACCCAGGCCGTACGAGGAGTTGTCCGATTCTCGCACGTTCATTAACCTCGTGGGGCTTTTTTCCCCCGTAACTTTAGAGGAAGGGACAATCATGCGACAGAGTTGTGGGAGAAGGTTCGAACATATGGGCTAATTCCAGTCCAGGAGATGCATTCAGCCATCGTGATCGAATGAATTCCCTCGTTCCCTGTGAAGAAAAACTTGACGAGATACGCCAGTGGTTCACTCATACTCTCGACCCCGGTTCCCCGTTCCAGACTCACCGATCGTGCAGCATGCTTGGTTACCATCCACGACTTCATTCACCCTTGGCCAGGGAAGAAACCACCCGGTTTTGATACCGAGTTACCAAACCTTCCCACTCTCAAGGACATCATTTATTTCGAGTCCGCGGTCGCTTTGTCCTGTGGTACCTAACTACTCGCAGTCGACGCCTTCTTGAATCTGTCGTGTACTATCAATACCTTCTCAAACGATGATTTTGTAATCAAACCGGGTTCTCGTCACAATTCATTTGGCGGTTACATAGCTCATCGTCCGCGGTGGGAGTTTATGATTCTATGATAGAGGAAATCGCTCGCTCAAGTGACCAGAAACCTCCGCTGTACCCCAGAATCGCCACACTTATGAGTAGCGAGTTGAATCGTGTAAGGGTAGTCCACGCCGTGCCAGGTCCGAGGAACACGGATCGAAAACCTCGCAGGGCCTCCATTTGATCGCAAAGAGCCCATAACTACCGGCGGCACCACACACGATTGGCGATCCCCACTTCGGCGGTGCCTAACCGCATTCCTCGCCCGACGATCGCCCTGGTGCCAGCGTCTAGTCCGTGGATCAGTGGACTTAGGAGGGTCGTGGTAGCGTGGGTGGAAGTCATGCAGGTGGGCGCACAATGACAGGGATTGAAGCGGCCATGGTGACGGGGGTGTCGGGTGAAGGCGATCGAGTGCATGCCAAGTGAGGTATCGTGAAAAAGGCTGTTGGTCCGAGGTCCAAGGTGGTTGGCGGGAAGGATCATGGAGCCATTATAAGCATCGCGAAGGCCAGGTTGAACGCCAACGCTTTGTCCATCGTTCTTCCAGATGATGCGGGTTCCCATAGCTCACACGATGTTCCAGTGGCGTCTCACCGCTCGGTACACCAGCAGGGACAATCGGTGAGGTCGTTACGAGCCGGCCTAGTGTCCAGGAGCAAGCTCACACTGGTCGCCCCAGGAGCTGAAACGCCTTTGTTCGGTCAAAGGGCTCTCGATCATGGCGGCACAAGCAAGCCCCAGTCAGCGTTCAGACCACTCAGTTGCTGATGAATGGCAGAACATAGGCAGTGAGTGGGCATTGGGCAGTAGCCAGCCTGGGCCCTTGTATCAAGAGGTGGTGGCGTTGAATCGCAACGCAAGACTCGTGTGAAATATTCCCAGTGTCTTCCCAGTAGACTTCTCCGCAGCGGGAAGTTCTCGGAACCAATTCCGTTGACACTGTCAAACTTATTTATATCCTTGGATTGCTCCATCTTTGGCTCTCAGATCCCACCGGGCAGACCCGTACCTCTTAACAACGCAACAACGATGTTCCGCTGGAGCTCGCGTCGGCGCATCATCTCGATGGGCTGCGTGTGGGGTGTTTTGTGGGGGATGGCAACAAGCTTTGAATTTGAGGGGTGGAGTATATATAGGCTTGGCGCCCGGTTGTGTGCCGAACGATTGGCCGGTAACATTTTTTTTTTTGATGTGTTGATGCGCGTGTTCCTGACGGACCGGGACTGGGAGGGGGCAGGGCAGAGGATCGTCCGTAAAGGGAAGGGATAAACAGGGATGGAGGCACCAGAAGGGATGGGTGACTTCCGCCTCTCCTTGCTCTTGTATCGCCGTGTACACCCCCGCCGGAGAAAAAAATGGACAGGAAATATTCAATCACTCCGCCAAGACCAGCGGTCAACGTGAGGGCGCCGTCATTACCTCATACCTCTCGCATCGATTTACTCAGAAACTTTCGTTACGGCCCCCCTTTCTTTCCTCCCTCATCCCTCTGCAGCTCGACGCCGGCCATTCTATTCCGTGAGTCTGTTTCCTTCCGCATTTTCCGGGCACTAAACGAACATACAAGGCGCCCTGGCTCTGAGAAGCGATCCGACGATCAGAATTCACCCGAACATCACGACATAGGCCAGCAACCTCAACGACCACCTCTCTCTCCTTCCACCACCATGAGCATGGGCGAACGCGGACACTCCCCCAACACACCAAACTCAGGCACCCCCGCCCAAACTAACGTTTTCCGATACAGCACACTGGGTGGCAGCCCCCTCCTCTCCCCCGCCGACAGTTCTTCTCTATCCATAAACTATCTCCCTACCAAGTTCGGTGCTGGCCTCGTGTCACGGAAGCGACATGGGAAAGGACTCTCAGGAATCCGCAAACAAGGTGGTGGCCGTGAAGCCTTCAAGGCCGACGAGTCCCGTATGCCCGGTGCCAATGATGAAGACTACGATGGTGTGCAGGGTGGTTGGTTCAGACGTGGCTCAAAGAAGCCCGCTCTCCGATGGACCAAGTTCAAGTGGATCATGTTCGCTGCCAACATCTTTGTGCGACCACCTTCTATCAACTTTTCCGTTCCGCCACTGATTATTCGCTTCACAGTTGACGATATACTCCATGGTTTCCCTCATTCTCTGCCTGCTCACATGGTTCCTCGTCTGGGATCGGGCGAACATCGTCCGTGTTGGAAACAGGGAAGAGCTCATCATTTCCACCATTGCCGCCGCTCTGGGCATCGTGACCTCCTTAATCGGTTGGGCCGGCATTCTCCTCAACAACCGTGGTTTCCTCGCATGGTACACCTTCCTGTTGTGGATCTGTTTTGCCTTCCTCGTTGCCCCCGGTTACATCACCTACAAGAAGCGCACTTTCAACTTGGAAGGAAAGCTCAACAAGCAGTGGTCGCAGACTTTCAGTGCTGGTGGCCGCTTATCGATCCAGAATCAGCTCGAGTGCTGTGGATACTTTAGTCCTTTCGTGTTGGCCACGGTCTCCCAAACCTGCTACGCGAGGACTGTTCTCCCAGGTTGCAAGGGTCTTTACATGCGATACGAGCGTGTCATCTTGCGGAGGTGGTTCACCATTGCCTTCTCTCTGGTTCCACTTCACCTCTTCGTCATGATCTCGGCTCTCCTCTGTTCGAATCACGTCACATATCGCTTCGGAAAGGGAATGACACCCAAGGCGTATCGCCTCGATTTAAGCAGTATGGCTGTCATCATGGATAACTATGCCAAGTATGTCATCTCATCCTCGGTTGTGAATACGTTTCTGACCTTTAAGCAAAAATCACCCACAGTCAGCTTGCAGAACAGTATGGAAACGACGTCGCATCTGAGGTCCTCGCCAGGTCAAGGTCCAACCTGCACCTCGACGCGCTCCCCGGCGTCCCATACGAAAATCGGCACTGAGAACAGAGAGCTTCTGGCCCTGTTACCGTATGGGAGATTCTTTTCGATCCTGTATTTAGGCCACGAAGCTCGATGTAAATTTCTGTGCCCCGTTTTCTTGGGAGAGCGTCTGGCGCGTCATTTTCATCTTCTTCAACCCATCTAACGCCTTTTTTTTCTTTTTGATATTGTCATCGACCTCCCTACCACCGCCAACGCTTTTCCCCGCCAACGGACGTTCATTTACACTTTTTGATCTTGCATACACGTCACGAGTCTTGCCCAGCACCCACATTCATTTCCACACACACCACACAGCATCAGCATTCCGCAACTTTCTTGTCCTGCCGGACGTTAACTCTTTCTCACTCACGTCGTTAGGTAGGAGGGCATAATCGACAACGTAATTGGACATGTTTTTTTTTCTCCTTTTTCTTTCCCCTTATATCTGGACCTACGGAACCATCTCTACTACATCTCCTCGTCGATTATAATTGAATCGATTTCCCAATGCGAAGTGTATACCTATGACCACAAAAATGCCAAGAAAAGGTCTCGGCGTCCGGGCGGCTGAGAAGTGTACACGTGGTTTTTACACAGTGCTTTGGTTGCCGGCCGTTGGGCCCGAAAGCGATCGTGATCGTGAGAGCGGGAAGAGTCAACACCGTGGTAAGCTTAAGACGTCCTCTTCGGAGCGACATACGAGGAATCAGAACGATACAGGAAAGATTGGTATGGCCCCGGCACAGGGATAAAACGCTTTTCCAGAGCGGAAGACCTTCTTAGTACCCGGGAAGGACAAATAAGCAACAAAAAATGATCACCGTAAACCGACTCGAGAAAAGTCCGAGAAAAGTGCGCAAAAGCAAAAAAAAAAAAAAAAAAAAAGTGATCGCATCACTGAGGATCACCTGGGAGAACGATTCATCCCCACATGGTGGAACGATTCTCAGAAAAACACGCAGCACGTGAGGGTGTAAGTGGGCGTGGAAACGAGTAGCCATTTTTGTGACCGGATAATGATCCGGAAGAACTGAGAAAGCACCGACCCCAACAATTGCGGCTCCGCACTCACCGACCGTTGACCTGACGATAAGACTTGGACCCCCCCACCTCACCGCAAAAGAAGAAAAAATGGTATACCCTCCCTCCCCTCGAGTCAGAATGAAAACGGTGAGGGGTTCGTCGGTTTAAACCTGTAGATAAGTTTCTGATACCACTTAGACCGGGACTTTCCATGGGCCACCCGTATCTGCACCGACCTGCGTCGACGTCCACAACATTCCCAACTCCCCGTTCTCCTGGAACGAATTCCCATCTGATATGCTACTCGAAGTTGCATCTTATCTACGTGAAGACCGGCACGCATTACTCAGCCTGGCCCTCGTCTGCAACTATTGGCGTCAGGTGCTCGTCGAATGTCCCCTTAATTGGACCAAAATATCCACCAAGTACCCTCCAAAACAGTTCAAACTGTGGTTGCAGCGATCCAAAACCGTGCCACTTGATGCAGAAATATGCAATCTCCCTATAGAACTGTATGGTGGATTTACATGTCTATGTGTATACCAGTGGACTAACACGTCGGGGACTACAGGATCCCTCTCTTGAGGTCGAAGAACATATCATTCCGTAGCCTCCGATGCTCATTGCCGAAGAAGCACTTGATGAAGCTTTTCGAGGGCATTACCAAAGTTTCTCCAAACCTCGAGAGACTTGAATTATACCGGAGGAACGCGGACCAAGGCTCCCCGATTAGGCTAAGGATTATTTCCGGGAGTATGCCATCGCTCAAGGACTTGCGCCTTGCCTCCATTGACCTCACCCCGGAGGTTCTCCAACTCAGGCATCTCGTCAATCTTGAGTTGGCGCTTCCATTTCCCTCCTTGACCGCGGTCCTCGACTTGATTGCCTCGAATCCCCTACTCGAGACCATCGTGTTGAGCGTCAGATGCGCAGGAAAGACGGACTATCGACCGGAAGGGGCCGTTACGATCCCTTGTCTCCGCTTCCTCAAATTCGACTTCTATTCTCCCGCGCCCTTGTTCCATCGGCTCTCCATTCCCAAGGGAGCGACCGTGTCGTTTTCTTTGTGGGCCGACGCTCAGTCGTGCGAGACGATCCTCCCTGAGTCTCTCGAACACCTGCACAACCTATCCGACGTCAGGAACCTGTACATCCAGCGCAGATCCGTGTACTGGGTCAAGGCCAGCGGGCCGAGCGGGGAGGTGAGATTTGAAGGCAAGAGTGATCCGGAATTGGAGTTG
>Ga0307517_10013202_pt1 | contig 11247 bp, 20 predicted proteins | sample 23_EM_MG_FD_194515 | JGI IMG/M metagenome (GOLD analysis project Ga0307517, IMG submission 194515) | Populus trichocarpa ectomycorrhiza microbial communities from riparian zone in the Pacific Northwest, United States - 23_EM | ecosystem: Host-associated > Plants > Roots > Unclassified | place... | reverse complement strand
TGCCATCTTCCTTGGTTTGATCAAAATCATCCCCAGAAGGAGTGAGGTCGTAAGCGAATGAATCTTCCTGTGATCGAACACGTTTCAGGCTACCAGGGGGGCTCGGACCGGCTTGCAAGTAACCGGTTGCGTCATATGTTCTCCCGACCCCATTCCTCGGCCGCAGCGGGGAGGTGTGAAGTGGCGGGGGTTGCTGGTTGTTGGGGGAGTCAAGGGAGCAGAAGGATCTGTGCAAGGAATCTCAATGAACATTAGGTACCCCGAGCACAAACCCAATAGACGCACCCATCTTGAGAAGGGACCCTTGAGTGTAAAGAGCCGCCTCTAAACATGTCGAGCGCACTGCTTTCTGTGCTGACATCAGACAATGGGAGAACCTGGTGGCGGTACGTTTGCCCTCCAGGGTGGTCTAACATTTGGTCTGGGTGGTACAACGCAGGCGGGGGCGATATTTGTGCGAGAGCCTGGTGGCCGAATGTTGTATGTTGTTGGGATGGAAAGCCGCCGCCTCTCCTGCGATATTCCTCGTTGGACCGCGCAAATGGATCCCCATGGAGGTCCGATGAGTCGGCATTCACATTTGCAGAATCGGAGATGGAGAAGGGGGTTCTGAGTGGCGGCTGCTGTACCGATACGAGGTTTCCAGAGGAAGTGCCATAGGTGTTTGGTTGCGAAAGGTACGGTCCCGAGGATGAAAACGTAGGATTGAGGATACCGCAAGGGATCGGCTGATCGCCCTGGTCTGGCCTTTCAGGCCAATCTGGGTGAGTGTAGGGTATTTGCGTCGACGACGACTGTTGTCGACGATCCGTCGGGATAGTCTGGTCGTCGTAGGAGTTAAAGTCCATAAACGAGGAATTCGGCCAGAGGGGCGGATTGCCAGAATCCATGTCGGTTTAATGATGGAAGAGGAGGGGAGCTGATGGATCATGGACTTTGTCATGATGCTCCATAGTCGTCCAGAAGTGACCCACGGGAGGCGGATCGATTCTCACTGCTCCTCACGACGAGCAGACGGTGGTTTGAAGGAGAAAAGACGACTGCCTGGTTATATTATACCACAAAATAATTATTTCCACGTCCACCCTGTCCACACATTGACCGGAGCTCTCTATCCCCCGACGCACGATCACCAATCTAAGTTACGATCGCCCCGATCCGGTCGTCGCACCTTCTCCCCGGCCCTCGCTCGCGACCTCGAGCACGTTGAACTTCTTAAGCTTGTAATAGCCGCGCACTACGCTCACGCCGCAGGTGCTCTATCTCCCGGCAGTTTTCCCAAGGAAAACCGGAGGAGAGGCGACCATTCAGAATGATTGGATCGGGGGTGACAGCCCAAATTAATTGATGCCTCACCTTGAACACCTCCACCAGGACGAATGCCTCCGGGGCCTCCAGATCGACCTTGAGCTGTTTAGGAACGGAGTCAGCGATGGCCTCGATAAGACTCTGCCGAGTCAAAGTACTGTGGTTCCTGATCCTCAGCTCAATCTTGTACTGTAACGGCGAATCATTCACATATACATCAACGTCATTTCCCACAACTTTGGGCTTGTGGCGTGCTCACGCTAAGCGTAACATCATCGCCGAGGGGCGAAAGGAACTCTGCCATCGTCTTTCGGACGAGGGCCTTGATTTCTGGAAGAGAGGTGATGCAAGAATTCGAGACGGGCGTGAGCCTCAAGATGTATCTGTTTCCTCTTCAGCGGCAGATAGAGTCGCAGGAAGCCCACTTCACACCTGGTCTGTGTGACGCCCGTCTCCCGGATATTATCCAGGTACTTGAGCACGAGCCTTACCGGCTCCACTGGTGGTTTACACGAAATGAAGATCACTGCCAAATGTTTAGGTAGGGTCGCGTTATTGCACAAAACCTCATACCGCAGGGTGTGTTCGTCTGGCAGTTCGCTTCCTAGAGCTTCAGCCCGGGGATGGAGCACTCCAGCGACGAAAACCCACCAAACCTCTGCTCTTTCCTCGGCCGTTTGATCGACGCGAGTTCTTTTGCAACTTGTGCCTCTAAGTCTTCAGCCTCGTCACTCTCGTTCGCCTTGTCGCACTCCCGGTCGTAATCCGTGGCTGCCTCCGGCCAAATATCCGAGGCGATCTGGGCGGTAACCATAAGCATACACGCTCTCCGGTGGGGGACAATGGACACCGACCGACTCAAATACTTGATAGACCTCTCCGACCGCCTGTTTCTCTTTTCCTTTTGTACAGGACACCCAGACCCCCGGCCCATTGACGACTGGTTTTGTCCAGATCGAGCTGCCGTCCTAGGGTAGTCGTGAACAATGATTACAGCGTAAATTTCGTTATCCCGCCTACCGAGCGATACCGACGACTTTTGTCTCTATCCCCACCAGTATTTTTTCTTTTCGTAGCTGATCCCGGCGTAAAGTCAGCCATTGTAGATTGATCAAGGAGAGAGTTTTGGGTGCTCTCACCTCCGATCACAATCGGTCGCCATTTGTCATCTCATCCATCACGCCAACAACCTCTCCGCCAGGCTCAAACTCAAGCTTGATCTACACTCACTTCATTACTTGGGAAATCACTTGGAGCGCCTGAGGGTTTCAACTCAACCTAAGACTTCCACTTCGCCAGCAACGACTACTTCAACATGTCTGATCCCCTAGACTCGATGCTCGACCTCATGCGTCGGCTCCCCCCAACGCGGGTCGAAGATAATGTCTCGGCGTTGGTGGATATCTGCCCAGATTTTGCGGATGATCTCCTTGGAAGCGTTGATCAACCGCTCAAAGTCAGGACAGATGCTGCGACTGGGAAGGAGTACCTTACTTGCGATTACAACAGGGACGGCGATAGTTATCGGTATGTTTGGGCCGCAGTTTCATATACGTCACTCTTGGTAGATGTTGGTGCACATTGGTGTTTTGTCTAGGTCACCGTGGTCCAACGAATACGATCCACCTCTGGATGATGGAACCATCCCTTCCGTCAAACTGCGAAAACTCGAGATCGCGGCAAACGACGCGTTTGATACCTACCGAGAGATGTACGCTTTTCCTATGCCCAACGTAATCTAATCGTCGCTCATCCCAGGCACATTGACGCCGTATTTGTAACTTCCAGGTACTATGAAGGCGGCATCTCGTCGGTATACCTCTGGGATTTGGATGATGGAGGGTTCGCCGGAGTTGTCTTGTTTAAGAAGGGTAGGTTCCCCTCCGCCAGTGCAGTTGGAACAGCATCCACAGACCGCCTGATTTACAACCCTCGATACAGTGTTGACCCCAGCCTCACCGACGGAGAGCACTGGTTCCTGGGATTCCATCCACGTCTTCGAGGCGTCCGAGCGTGGTAGACAAGCACACTACAAACTCACCTCAACTATCATGCTCAACATGGTCAGCAATAGCGAGAAGCATGCAAACGATGGCGGAAAGAAATTTTCTGGGGAGATCGGGTTAAGTGGGAGTATGACCAGGCAGGTTAGTCCCAACCTTTTTCGTCCTCCCCTTCGGCCTCGGTTCTGTTATGGGTTTGGTAATGGCGTGATTATCCTTCCCAATTGCCGTACCTGGGGGCTGAGAACCCCTGACTTTAAGCCTGGCACGGAACGAGGTTTTCGAGAACCATTGGAGCTGATGCATTTTTATCCTGCTTATCCTTTCGCTCAACCTCGGATATCTCCCAACCCTGATCCCTACCCGATCCCCGATCGACGTTGTCTGGCTGAACGATTTATTTAACGATGCTCTAACTTTACGATTGCTCCTCCACGTTTTTGATACCCGGAATGTTGGGACTACCTGTTCCGATGTACTTTTCGATTTATCGGCAACTCTGCGACCTCCAAATCGACCTCCTACTGGCTTTCCATCGACCGGCCGGGCCGTTTGCGACATCTCGATCATCGCAACCATACTTTACCACCCACCTGACCCAACATTTTGACCCTTCGGGGTGGATAGTCTGAGCATGATTTCTCGGTACAAGATCAGACCTCGCATATCACAAATACGGGGAAGATAATCGAGGATATGGAAATCAAGATGAGAGGGTTGTTACAGGAGGTCAGTCGTTTGTTCTCTTCTCTCCGCTTCCCCTTTTCCGTTTGGGTCATCATTCTTCCGTGGACATCCTTCCTCCGCGTATTATCCACGTCTATTTCCCGTTCCACTTTTTGCAATGCTTCTGCAGGCACTCGGCGCCACGCGCTTGCCAGTACGAATCACGGTCACGATCAGACGCGACGAAAGAAAAGACAAAGTTGTCCGGGAATATGTTTTTCATTCTCCACCCATTCCACACAACTTTAATCTCCGGTTCAAACTTTGGCTTCGTGGCGTCATGGCTGTGCAGCCACCAGCCGCTAGGGATACCTGATGGCCGCTCAGCCTGCGGCTGATGGGCGCCGAATCAACTCTCAGCTTTTGCTTTCGAGGTTGCGGTCGCGATCGTGACGACAACATCGCTTTGTTACCCGTGGCACAGGCTCTCTCATTTTGATCTATCCTTCTGACCCGGTTCCGTTTGTTCCGGTCTCTAGGTCTACTTCGGCAAGACGAAAGACATCGTGTACGACCTCAGAAGCGTTGAAGACCTGGAACGAACAAGGAGGCAACGCGACCTCCAGAAGGAATTGGTTGGGTTCATCAAGCGGTGAGCCTCGCTCGTCGCACCGGCAATTATTCGGCCAGGTTCGCGCAATATCTACGGCATTTTTTGTGAATGCGATTTCATGGTGGCTGAAATTTTGTGGGCTATGTCCAACTTTAATTTGTTTGCCGTCCACGAGATACGGCGGCAGGCGCAGAAGGCTGCACCCACGGTTACCGATTGTTACGCTGATAATTCCTGTGCCCTTGATTTGGCTCGTCCGGAATTCGGAGGTGAGACTTGAGTACTGTATGTGCACACATACGAAACCATCAAGCTCTTTGTATTAGCTGGTGATGTGGCAGCGTCCCAGCGGAGCGCTGTAGCCAGTCCATACCACCTGATCCTCATATCTGACATCTAGACCGTGCCCGTCGGTCGGAGCCCTTGAGAGACGAAACGAAAGCGGCAACGGCGATTGGAGGGTGCATCAGCATCTCGCCACTTTGCGCGTCCCGAGTACAATGCCATTTACAAGCTTCCCCCGGCAAGCTCAGATGAAACCAGATGTCGCCCAAAGCGTTGGGGTAAAGCGTTGGTCGGTAGGCTCGTGAATGACAATAGCAAAATTGGGAAGAAGGTCTGATCACATCACCCCTGCACTGTATAATCTCGCAGCCGAGAGGCACGGGCCAGTCATCGGCGGAAGATGCGGTCGGTGCTGCGATGGAGCACGATAGTGTGCGGGGGTATATGTACGCGAACTCCGCTTACCATCGTTTTGGGCATCTTCATCTGAAATGCGAACTCTCTTTTCAATATCGCTGTGGAAGAAAAGTAGGCAAAATCTTCGGGGTCTGTTGGCAAAAGTCTGATTTCTTGGGACGTATTGAATAACTCAGCAGACGCCCACTTGGGACCCCTGTACGAAAATTGATTAAGTATCCGGGGGTCTGGAGTGACCTTTTCCGACCACTGGATCAGTTCTCCCGATCGTTAGGAAAGAAAACAATCCCCCGAATTCGTTACAAACTTTCCCTGCACAGAGACCAGTAAGCCACTGGTTCCCGAACGGCATGTGACTTCACCCGAGATGCCGACGAGATACTGAACGGGAGCAAGAAAACCGGACGGCATTTAAAGCGGCATACGAGTGGATGCGCAAAACAACGTGTTTACAACCGGAAATGCGGTACAGAGACCCAGACGGGACGTTCCGGGGGTTCCGGGAATGAGTGGTTAGGGGTGGGAGGTAGAACCGGTGCCGCGTCGGTTGCGGCGAGTCATAACAAGCAATACAACCACCGAACGTGGGAAGGGCTGGTGTGTGGCTGCGAGCGCAGTGTGAGGTGCAGAGCACGAGAGGGGAGGGGCATGATGTGATAGGTATCCAAGTCGTGGTACTGCGCGGCGAGTGTTGCATTTTGAAGTTGAAGTTGAGAACCAAGTCAAAACCCCATTGACCCTCGCCATATGGTGACACCTCATGTCACCCGCGTCCTTCGAGTACTTGCCTGTTTAGGAACTTCAAACTTCGATGTTCCATTGTCTGCGCACTCGACTGCGACCCCTATCCGATATTTGAGGTGATGGCACCCGAAGGTACCTTGTGGTACGCGACTAAGCGCCCTTGTGATTCTTAGATCCCACCGGGGATGATATAACCCCGGCCCGCCTATGAAGCATGTGTGCAGCACAGCATCCTCCTCAAAGATCTGCGCGTTTTGCTCCCAAGAGGGAACAAAGAGGGATCCGGAACTCACGGTTGCCGTAACGCTTCGCGTTACATGTACAGCCGCCGAAGGATGGGGGGGATGAATCAAACTTTCTTGTTTCACGTCTGAACGCTGAAGGGAAACGAAAAACCAAGGGTACTTATGGGCGGCCAGCCCTATTCATGCGGACGCTCACGTCCCAATACCATCCTGTGTATATCTCCAGATTCTCGTATGCAACGGTTACCAAAAGGGAGAAAGGGCCGATGGATGGAAAAATCAACGGCTCACAATCTGCAATCTTCCCGTCCCCTCTCAAGCGCCTCAACGTGGTGTGGCTACGTGAGGATCACTTGGATAAGATAACGCCCCATCTTGTGGCCGTGAAGGGAATGGCCTGTGCGATCATCGAATACAGCGATCTTCACGACCTGATTTGTGCGTCCGCGATGGGATTCGCATGAATCGTAACCTGGGCGTGAATCAAAGACAGCGCACAGTGAGCACTGAATTCAGAAGCGAGAGGGGAGAGAAAATAGGAGGAAAGGTGCTGGTACCCATCGATGGGATCAGAGGAGAAGAAGATGCAGGAGTGGGGTTCTGAGAGGGAAAAAGGTAACTGGATGCCAAGGGTGCTTACGTGGGTCAGTCTAATCTCATTCAACGGACGGTTTTTGTTGTTGACCGGAACTCGTTCCATGACATCCAGAGTGGAGTCCGCACCATCAATGACCTTGCCGAAGATCGTGTACTTGCCGTCTAAATGGGGTTGCTTGTTGTATGTTACGAAGAACTGGGATTTGTTCGTATCAGGGCCAGAATTGGCCATGGCTACCATACCACGGGCGTTAAACTGGGAGGCGAGGGGGAAGCGAGGGGGAAGAGAGAAAGGCGTCCGTCAGATCAACTGCGAACGCGCGACAGGAAAAGGAAGCGGAGGGTAGCGGTGCCACCCAAAGAGGTGGGAACGGCTGATATCCCTCGTTTCTCACTTTGATGGTGGATCGGATTTCGTCCTCGAAAGGTTTAGCCCATATGGATTGGCCACCTTTACCCGTACCGGTGGGATCACCAGCCTGGGTCATGAAAGCCTTGATATTCCGATGAAAGACGCAGCCGTCGTAATAGTTGGAAGCACAAAGGGCGAGAAAGTTCTGCAGCACAAGGCGAGTTGTAAGGGGTTGAAACTCATGAGGATCAGAACTGCGCCAATATACCTCCGCGGCTTTAGGCACAGCTTCACAGAACACTTCGATTTTGAGGTCACCGAGGGTGGTGTGGAGAGTGACCGACTGTTCGCGTCGCGGGTGGGTGAGTTCGGCCGGGCGGAAAAGAAAAGAAAAATCAAAATCACCATTGCGCTTCGTGTGTCAGGTTCAGATGGCGGTGGCGGCAGAGGGAAGGAGAATGATCAATCGATTCGTCGGATCAGGGTACCCACTTAACAATTACTTATACCCCCAATCCGCCCTTCCTCTCTCCTATCATCCCCCGCCCTCCCAGTCATGCTCCGCGCAAACCAACGGCCGCCCTCAATTCTCGGCGACGACCCCTTCTCTCGCTCCCTTAAACCTCCGACGTACGAATCCGATTACGAAAAGCACTCCAGGCTTGAGAGGGAAATAGAGGCAAAACGCATCTCGGACCGCATCGACGACGAAATCAGAAAGGATAAGGAACGGCTCAAACGTGCGAAGCAGGATGTCAAGGTGAGCACCCAGCCTCACAACTCTGCGAAAAAACAGTCTTTCTAACGGGTTCGGCACAATCCCGGCGTAGCTCTTACTTCTTGGCCAGGCTGAGTCTGGCAAGTCCACCCTGCAGAAACAGTTCCAACTCCTTCATTCTCCAGCTTCGCTCGACGCCGAGCGCGCTTCCTGGAAGATTGTCGTCTTTTACAACGTCGTTCATGCAATCAGGAGTATCCTCAACGGACTCGAACACTGGGGTCATCTCGTCTACCAAGACCTCACCCAGCCTCGGTCGAATTCCTCAGAGGAGGGTGATCCATACACCCCCGTCACTCGTTCCTCCATCACACAATTACGGCTCCGACTCACTGCCCTCGTCGCCGTTGAGAAAGTCCTCGCTGACAGGCTAAGCGGCGGGCTCAAGATCACCGGAGGGGGGAAGAACGGGGTTTATGTCCGCAGCGGGTGGCAGGTCACTACCCAAGCAAGCGTTATTCGGAACAAGGGAAAGGGCAAGGCGCGGAGTACAGGGAACACTCCAGAAGATATCGATCCCGATGAACTCGTCGCCGACGTCGCCCGCAGGCTCCAGATAGCCCGCGACGATATCATATCTCTTCACAATCACCCGGCCGTCACCAAACTATTGGAAAAGAAGAAGATCCGTCTAGAAGAATGGTCTGAATTGTGCGTCCCGTGCCTGACCCTAGTTCTCTTCACCCTCGGTTTTCGGGGGGGGGGGGGAGACATGGTATTCATTACGCCATGCTGACCACAGCCTCTGCTCCATAGTTTCCTTGATCAGATCAGTAGGGTTGCCGAACGTGGCTATGTGCCGACGATCGACGATGTTCTTCACGCTAGGATCCAGACCATTGGCATTGCGGAGCACGCTTTCATTGTACAACACAGTAATCGCACAGTACAGTGGCGGCTATACGATGTTGGCGGGGCGCGTGGACAGAGGCACACATGGGCACCTTTCTTTGACGACGCCAATGCCATTATTTACGTCGCTCCCATCAGTGCTTATGATCAAGTGAGTGGGCTGAGATTCTCCGGTTGATGTTCTCTCACATCGTCTCTTTCTTTCCTTCCCTTTTTAGTACCTGGAAGAAGACCCCCTGACGAATAGGATCGAGGATTCAATTCAACTCTTCTCGCAGATATGCGCGAACAAGTTGTTGAAGAACGTCCACCTTGTCCTTTTCCTAAGTGAGTTACATGATGGCCTGTTTTAACTCCTTTGGACCGACACGATGGGACATAGATAAAACCGATCTGCTGAAGAAGAAACTAGCACGGGGAATCCGAGTTTCCAAATAGTGCGCCCATCGGTTTCGTGTTTCCAGGAACGACCTGACATGGATACAACTTTTTTTACAGCATCACGTCGTATGGCAAACGACCGAATGAATATGAGGCTGTTTCCAATTACTTCAAGACCCACTTCATTCAGGTCCACAGGTCGAACAACCCTGGGCAGCGAGTGCTGTACGTTCATATGACGAGCGTTGTCGTATGTCTTTGTTCCTCGTTTGGCTTGGAGATCAGCTTTCTGATGGTAAACTTTGTTCACCTTTCACAGGACACCAAGACGACCCAAACCGTTATCATCAATGTTCGCGACTCCATCTTCCGCGGCTATCTAAAAGACGCCGCCCTTGTGTAATCCGATGATCTGGGGGAGGAAATGTTGTATTCGTCTATGAACGATTCCAGCATGCCCGCAACCGCCCGGCTCACGCTTGCCGCTGCTTCGACGCCACACTCACCCGACCTCCCGCTAACTCCTCTCCGGACCTACATGTCAACGTTCACTCGATTTTCATACCTCACACGAGACACCCATATGGAACGTCACCATCACCACGATTAGGGTGGTCCGCTGTTTGACCACTCCCGCCTGCCATAACTCAAATGTGTAACTCCTTTTCTGATCTTGTTTTACATCTCCGTACACTAGCCGATCACAGTTTTTTCCTGCCTCTCCCCTGTTCCTCGATTCCTGTCCACCTGGTGGGCCCTGACGCTCTTCCTTTCTCCTTTCTAGACTCCTCCCCACATGACCGTGCCTTTCTGTTAATTCCCACTCTCATCGTCTTCGAGGAAGGCCACTCACTTTTCGTCGCATATCCTACACACGCACATGCATATACTTACAATACTCCTCTCTCAATCCGTCTCGTTTCTCCTCGAGGTGTCCTTTTTGCTGGTATTTATGGCCTCAGGAAACGACCGGAAGATTTTTTTCTCATCTTGTCCTTTTCCACCTCACCGCATCGCCATCGCTGTCTGTATCACATCCCATCTTGCTTCTTCTCTCCCCATATTATAATTGGCCTGGAAGGCAAAATGATATGCTACCTCTCGCTTCCCCGACCCTTGTAACCGTCGTCACCCCACGATGGCCAACTATTGAGTTATCTCCGATCAAGGTCGGGCCCGCGACCTTCAATGTGTCGACCGCCGTCGACGTCTCTTCCCGGCAGATGCCAAGTGCCAGTTGTGGTCGGCCCCAGTTCTGGTTTGATGAATCCTGCCCTGAGGTCGCTCCACCCCCGTCCGCGTACTTATAGACCGCAGTTGTTTTGAGCTCCAGTTCATGAAGGTGACAATCCGGGTGCACGGGGTCGGTCAATAAATTCAATAGAGCGGAGCACCACAAAGATGAACGCTGTCAGCTGTTCACTGTCAGTTGTCAAACGTCAATTCACCATCAAGACAGCGGACCTGACCTGTGTCAACCCGCGTCGGTTCCTTTCCAGATCTGCTTCCACCCTGCTCACTTCAATTCTACTTCCCTGAGCGTGGGCCACGAGTCCATCATGCAGGGTCTTTTTTTTTTTAGGGGGGGAAGGATTGGCTCGCTGCTTTTTTGTTGATTCATTCGTGCGACAATTTCACTCTGTCGATAGTCTTTCGTTCTTGAGTGGGTGAGGAGCGTTCCCGCCTCTCTTTCGTTGCTTCAGTTTGAACAGCCGAGATCCGTTCTCTCTCACGGTCCCGTCTGCGGTTACGCATTTGAAATATTTGTTTCGGTCCCCTTCCATCTCTCCGATACCGTTCTTATATCCATCAGTCAAAGCAACACTCCGCTTGCCGACGAACCCCCTAGTCTCGCGCCGAACCCAGACAGATATCCACGCCCCCGGGCCCTTTTGACTCAGCCGTTTTGCGTTTTGCGAAACGACTCGTTTTTTTCGTTCACGGGCGCGGCCCCCCCCGCCTTGGTTCACACACGTCCGATCGCCCACGGGAGGATCTTGAAGAAC
>Ga0307517_10013201_pt1 | contig 11247 bp, 6 predicted proteins | sample 23_EM_MG_FD_194515 | JGI IMG/M metagenome (GOLD analysis project Ga0307517, IMG submission 194515) | Populus trichocarpa ectomycorrhiza microbial communities from riparian zone in the Pacific Northwest, United States - 23_EM | ecosystem: Host-associated > Plants > Roots > Unclassified | place... | reverse complement strand
TCTCAATCAGCTCAATATTAAAAAAAAATCGACAAATATAATTTTGAAAAATAAAGAAATAAAATAGAAAAACTAAGTGGAAAAACATCGCAGCAATTCACAGTATTTAAAAAAAAATTACAAAGCAAAAATTTTAACCAGGTCAATATTTAAAAGGTAAAATCAACAAAAATAATTTTGAAAAAAAAATAAATAAATAAATAAGAAAAAAATAAGAAAGTTGAAAAAAAATAATTTTGCAAAAAAAAAACAAAAAAAAAGAAAAAAAGGAAAAAGTTAGCCAAAAAAAGAGAGAGGAAAAACACTGTCGATTACTGTTGTAATCCACAGTGTTTTGTGTGTGGGGGAACAGTGAATCCCCCACACGGTTTAGTTATATGTATAATAGCCTTATTTGTAATGACTTGTAATTGTAATTCACAAACAACTCAATATTAAAAAAATAAAATTAAAAATGATAATTTGAAAAAAATTATAAAAAAAACCATATGGGAAAAAACACTGTAGCAATTGACAGTAATTTTCAAAAAAGTTATAGTGCTTTCCTCACATATTGTAACTGTAATTTTTAACCAGCTCAATATTAAAAAATAAAATAAAATAAAGATAATTTTGGAGAGAAAAAAACCATGCGGAGAAACACTGTAGCAATCAACAATGTTTCAAAGAAAAAAATTACAAAACCAAATTCTCAATCAGCTCAACATTAAAAAAAAATCGACAAATATAATTTTGAAAAATAAAGAAATAAAATAGAAAAACTAAGTGGAAAAACATCGTAGCAATCCACAATATTTAAAAAAAAAATTACAAAGTAAAAATTTTAACCAGGTCAATATTTAAAAGGTAAAATCAACAAAAATAATTTTGAAAAAAAAATAAATGAAAAAATAAGAAAGTTGAAAAAAAATAATTTTGCAAAAAAAAGAAAAAAAAAAGGAAAAGTTAGCAACAAAAAAAAAAAAGAGGAAAAACACTATGGATTACTGTTGTAATCCACAGTGTTTTGTGTGTGGAGGAACAGTGAATCCCCCACACGGTTTAATATATTTGTTAATTGTGGGGAAATTATTATAGATAAAAGATATTTTATTATGGATTGTAATAGTAGTTTTATTTTTTATTTTTTATTTTTTTATGAACGGATAAGTATTTCTTTAGCTTTCTTGCACAAGGGTATCTAGGTTTTTTCATGTACAAGCAAATTTTTGGGGTATTTTGATATTTTTCTATGAATATTTTATGTAATTAAAAGAATCATGAAGGTGTTTTAGTATTTTCACATCTCATCCCTACTTTTCTTGGACAAAATTAATGATTGATGAACACGAAAAAAACAAACTTTTATTTATCAAAATAACTTATTTATAAGCATCATTGTTTTGATTTATAAAAAATAAAAAATAAAAAACGGTAAGAGTTGTTCGGTGGACGGACGAGTGCTAATTCGAAGCTAAAAGACCTTGTATTGATCATATGCACATTTCAACATAAACATTCAAGTTTGGGAATGGAGAAGAAGAAAATTAATTCACACGTCTGTACACATCTGGTCCTGCGGGGTTCAGGCTGAATTCCTTCTCCCCTGAAATAGATATTACAAACATTGGATACAAGAAAGGGGAAAGTAGCCACACACTGGATTTTGAAGTTCTATCACAGCTGTCTGTAGCACTTGTAAGCAACGGCAACTGACACTACAGCACAAACAACAGCAAGAGCTGCATATGTATCATCACGCTCCCAGCTCTCAAACCATGTTGGCATAGCACAAACCTTCCGTGCAGATGATCCCTTACTGCTGTTGATCCGGGATAGTGGTTTCTTGTTGTTGCTCTTCTTCTTTTCAGGTGTCACCTTGGCTGTCCTCTCATTGGCATCTACAACATCCTTCTCTGGTAAGACAGGGTTTTGGCAACAGGATGAACTTCCATTTTGCTGACAACAGCCTGTAGAAACAACTTCAGACCTACTCGAGCTAGTGTTTGATTTGTCTACCGGTCTTTGTGTAATCTCTTTACTGTTTTCTGTAGTCCCGCCATTCTGTTGGAGCCTAAGCTCGTGGGATTTAATCTGTTCTTCTTCTGATAAACCCATCTGGCCCCTGAAAGTGAGCAAGCAAATGCTCCATTAAAGTCTACAAGGCATATGCTTAAATCACGTCCTAAACAAAATCTGTAAAATTACTAGACATCTAGCATTCTCGGTCGCACATCTTGAACTTGGTGAACAGCCACTTTCTACTTTCAGTTCCCCAGTTTCATCATTGTGACATCTAAGGAATCAAGGGAACTTCCTCCACAATCCTATTGTACAGCTAGCATCTATATCACAAAATCCCCGCCAAGGCAACCAACCAAAGTTTTTGGAGAACAAAAATTAGTGCAGGAAACTAAAAACTACCTCGAACATCATTCATAGCTTTATAAAACTAGAGATTATAAATTAAGAATACCTCCACAGCCGGTCTACAATCTCACCCTTCCCAATATGCTGCTCGAGTAATATTTGTATGTCATCTGGGGTGACATACCCGTACCTGTCAGCATTTTAAAACATATACCCGAAAAGATTTGGTTATCTAGAAATATGTTTTGGTACTGCAACTACCAAAATAATAAAGTATTTATTCCAAAAGGAGAATCATGAATGGGGGGGGGGGGGGGGACACAGCTTCCCTGCTTACCAGTGTCCAGTGACAGCTCCTTTGAAACTTGATCCAAATATAATGACATTTCCTGCATATTTATGCCCTCCAATGTGTGAGCACGGGCTGACGGATACTTTACCTTGGAGACCATGTAATTCTATCTCCTCTTCGAATCTACTAACCAAAGCAGGTCCACAAACACCACAGCGACGATCTCGGGACCCATGAGAACATACAAAAACATAAGAACCCTTTAATTTTTCAGGAGTTCCAGGCAACCATTCACCATCCTTCACAAGCACTTCCTCAACAAATGTGTCGACATCAAAATGTGTCAATCTCCTGCATCATTTGATAAGGATATCAGTGTTTAAGTAGAGAAGTACAAGAGCATCTAGAGCCACGGAAAAGAGCCACTGGTTGACCTGTATCTGATCATATCTGGGAAGATTAACACATCTCCATTTGATGTCTCAGTTCCATCATGCCCCTCACATATTGTTAAGCGGGTCTACAAGACAAAAGCAGGAAAACCTTGGAAAGTAAGAAGCTTAACAGTTGATTTCTTTAACTTGCTTTTGCAAAGGACACAAGGCTAGAAGTTCACTTTAAGCAAACATGTGTAAACAAATACATGGACATACATGTAAGTGTGCACCCACATGCAAGTTTTTACATCTCTCTAGGAAGTTTTTTTTTAAAAAAAAAATAGCACACGATGAAAAAAAATTGCAAAGTAGCACAGTTGAAAAAAAATTGGAAAATAGCACACCTCAAGTTGTTGCACTACTTCCAATAGCGCAACCTTTGAAATTTCAAAATTTTCAATGGGTTGCGCTGAAATTGAATTGTGCTACTCTCAGTAGTGCATCTTGGTTATGGCCTATTAAATTTTAATTGGTTGTGCTACTCTCAATAGCGCAACCAAGTAGTGCAACCAATTGAATTTTGCTATTTCCCCAATTTTTTTCTTAGTAGTGCTAGTTTGCAAATTATTTTTGCTAGTTGGCTAGTTGTGCTATTAAAAAAAAAAACTCATTATACAGCAAACTATGATATGACAGTTGACAGCAAGGGCCAGTGAAAAAGTCATGTCAATCTAAATCAATGATATATGTCCACTCATCAATGGAACTTCCATGATTTTCTTTTCCTATGCAGAACAAGAATGTTAACCATCCATATAGCCAAGGGTTCCTACAGCCAAAAATGGAACCTCTTTATGATTTACAATACAAAGCACCAAACCATTTGTCTTCCAGTCTAGGTCTACCTAAATTATAGATGTAGCACAGCATAAAATTTAGAAAACCAATGAACCTGAGGATACTGTTTAGATATCTCAGAAACTTCACAATTACAGCTGTGTGATATGATGAACAAGCCATGTGAATTTGTCTACAATCCAGATGAACAAGCCGTCTGGATCATATAAATAACAGGTAGATTCTCAAGATTGCAATTTGACAACAATAAAAATATAGAGATAAAGCAAAATGGCCAGAAACAGATCGACTGATAGAATAAAGCATTATGATAAGTGTCTAGCAATCCAAGTTTTTAAGTATATAGTCCAGGGAGGCAACTCAAGAACCAAAAGCATCATTTCCTTCTAAAGCCATACCTTTCAACTTTGAAAACATAGATCGATCTTCAAACAGAGCTATCTAACATAGTTAACGGCATCATAACATAGTTATATGCACCATCCAGATCATGATTGACTTTCCACGGAAGTACCCAAAGTACTATTGATCATCCCCCAATGTCTCCAAAGCACTAAAATCAACTCACAGCCCCCATTTACAACTTCACCCGCAATGGGTATCCTTACATTAGTTCAATAACAAAACCAACGCACAAGGCATGATGGCACACCAAATGTACACTTTGAAAAACTGAACCACCATACACTAAAATTCATAGAATTGATCATATGTACTACTCCAAACCACCACCAAACACAGCCAGTCCATAAACCACCCAGAACACAAGTCAATTAAAAACCAGAACGACCAACCACTACGAAATTATATCAATAGGAGGCCAAAGCACAGCATAAATCATCATCAAATCAATCTAGTAAATGGATAAAAAGAAAACCTTCAAACTTCTAAAATACCAAGCAACTCAAAGGAGACTTTATTGATCCCCTAAAATTAAAATAAGGGCCATCCTCCTCATTTGAAGTCAAACCAAAATTTCTCTTCACTCATAGGCAATCCTCTAACTGCAAATAACCTCATCTGAAATCATTAACACTAGAACCGACCACATCAACCTGAAGCAAGAATGACACCAAATAACACACCTTCAATCTAATGGCATTCTGACAAACCCACACCTAAAACCTCAGTCCAGTGAAGCTTAAATTGCAGATCTCCAAATCCCTAAAGCACCTACTACCTTCACCGACCTCAATTCAGTTCACTCAAAACAAACCCAACCCTACAAGAATTCGTAGACATCCAAACATCCACCACCAAAACAGTCCTCAAAATTTAAATGAGCTGTGGTTGGTCCCCAAACATAAACGAATTCAACAACACTAAAAATTAAAACCTAATGCATCAACTTGAAGCAAAAATACCAATAAACACCTCACCTTCAAATTAGCCATAGATTGAAAAATCCACAAGAAGCAGAATCACTCCAATCTACTAATCTAAACCAAACCTATCATTTTGAAGTAACAATACCACAAAATCACGCACTTTCAATAATCGAAGCAATCCACAAACCACCAAAAATCCCACTTCAATGTATGTTCAATTCACTAAAACTAAATCAACCACATCACGTTGAAGCTAACTAAAATAGCCCCGAATCAGAGACGCTCAAGTCAGCCATAATCTGAACCAATTCACAAGCCAACCCACTTCAATCCACTAAAAATACACCAACCCACATGAAGACCAAAGAGACAACGCAAACAAGAAGACAAAAACCAGTTCAAAAATCCCACAAAACCAAACAACCCACCATCAGAATGAAAGCTAAGAAATCACATTAAAACAAACAAAACCCACTTCAGTTTACTAAAAAATAAAAGCAACCCATTTCAAGAATGAAACCGAAAAGCACACCTCGTTCTTCATATCTCCTTTCCTAGCCATGACAGCAGCGGAGAGCAGCCTAGGCAAACGATCAAACTCAGCAGCCTCAATCCTAGCTGGCCAAACAGAAGGGTTCTTGTAACACAAGAAGACGTGGCGGTGATACAACTGTACAGTCCCAGCAAGTGGGCTTTGTCTGAAATCAGGTCTAGAGAACCCAAACTCCGCATCACTGCCGCTGCACGTAGTAGGATCAATGAGCAAAACAGAGTCGTTTTGGTAGCTATTGGAAGCACTGCCAAAGAGAGAGCTTGAAGGGTCGGGGAGGTAATAGGGCTCTAGAAGGTCAGAAGCTGTGATTGGAGAGCAAGGTAACGAGAGGTTGTTGGTGTATGAAAGCGAGTCGTCTCTGTTGCTTGCCATTTTTCGATTGTGTTTTCCACTCCAGATTGGCTTTTCAAGTTTCCAGTGCAAAATAAAATATTTTCAATCCTTTTATTTTCCTTTCCTTTTCTTAATTACTAAGACATTTTTTTCTTTTTAGTTATTCAAACTGCGTCTATCAATCATGTCATCATTTTTATTTTCTTTTCTTTTCTTTTCTTTTCAACTGTGAAAGCTTCCAGCATCCAAGCAGGGATTACTCTTCATGCTTTTCAATTTTAATTTTTTTAATTTGTGTAGACACTTTTGATATCATTTTCGTTTTCTGTTTCTGTTCTTCTTCTTTTTCCAGTTTTTTGAGCTCTTTTTAAAATATTAAAAAGTTAGTTATTTTATTTTAATTTTTTCTTTTATAAAATATATTTAATCTCAATAATAAGATATTCCAGTTATCATTACTTTCTTTCTGTACCTTGATGTTTATAAACGCGTAATAATAATAATTTTTTAAAATATTTTTTTATATAAATATATTAAAATAACTTTTTTATTTTTATTTTTAAATAATTCAAAATATATAAAAAAATAATTAATCTTAAATAAAATTTAATAAAAGAATGGTTAGACCCTCTAGCCCAACACCCCATCTTGAGCCCATCGCACTAGAACCAAGGCCCAGCTTGAATTCTAATCATGATCCATGTCCATTTCCCGGTTCTTAAATCCAACCTAAGCCTGAAAATATATGTTAATAGCCTAATAAAAAATGCAAATAACTAGTTGCGAAAACTTTTTCAAACCAAAAATGATTTTTAAGAGTTTTTAAAACTTGTTGTCAGGTTTTATTTTTTTTTAAATAATTTTTCACATCTTGTTCTCAAAAATTCGAAAACATAAACAAAAGGAAAATAAAATAAAATATCAAACAAACCTCTTGAAAATAAATTCCTAAGTTAAATCTAACAAAAATCACTTGATTGTGTTCCTCTTCGTAATATTATCTATTTTCCTTCTTTTCCCCTGTTTTTTTGTGTGTTTGGTTTAATTTGATATATTGTTGGGTTCTCAAGTGACTAGATTTTCATATAGATTAAGAATGATAAAAGGGAGGTGTTTATTAAAAGAAACTTAAATGAGTTGTTGATTCCGGGAGTGTAGTGACCTTTTTTTTTGTTGTATTTTAAAAATATATTTCACTTGAAAAAACATCAAATTAATATTTTTTTAGTATTTTTCAATAATTTTAATGTATTGATGTTAAAAATAAAAAAAAAACAATCTGAAAATTATTTTTTATGTATTTTCAAGCGAAAAATACTTTTGAAAAGTATTATGCATCTCAATATCATCGAAACATACTTCACATTACATTGTGAAAGAAAACACAATAGGTGGATTTCAATAGTGTTTTCTCTTCTTTCTTTTCTTATCCTTGGAGAATTTTCTACTTTGATCACTTAACTTTTTGTTTCAATTTTGTCCTTACAAATTAAGTTGACTTGGATTTAGGGCTGATAATTTATTTCAATTAGTTTGTTACAGGTTCCTATGATGTTAAAAACATCCTGGTATCAAATTGATGCTCGATTTAGCAAGATAATGTTCAATTTTATTGCTAAAACTTCGGGGATTGGATTTGACTTTGAAACAAAATGCATACTTTTTTCTTTTACTATTCATAAGGCGTGTTTTTTAAAACTTTGGCTTTTTTCTTTTACTATTCATAAGGCGTGTTTTTTTAAAACTTTGGTCCCTAAGTTTTTTATTTTTCATTTTTGATATATTTTTTTTAGTTTAATCCAAAACTTTTTTTTGTTCACGTTTTAGTTCCAAAACTTGAGAGATGAGAAAGAAAATCACCAAAGAGAGAGAGGTTCCTTCACTGCACTCTAGCAATAAACAAAATTGTTTTGGTGTCAATGGAATCCAATGGATGAGAGGAGTTTCATTGAGGTGTTTTTTTATCCCTAATCTTGCCAGAAAAAACATATATGGTCTTAGGTTTGTTTTATTAGTAAGGGTGAATTTTCAACTTTTTGATGGATTAAATATTTTTTTAAGGTTAGATATGAGTTGATTGATATTTGTGGATTTTTTAAGGTGTTTTCATGTGAAAATAAATTATAAATGAGTTTTTTTTGTCCAGATAGCTGTTACTTAATTTTTCGGTAACTTTCCAGATTTAATTTTTCGGTAACTTTCCAAATACCTTAGATGGCTAGAGTGCAACCAGTGAACAACACATTGTCCATTGTCCATCCATTTTAAGAAAGAAAGAAGAAGAAGAAGGTTAGGCGCCAGCTGACGTGGCCTTTTTTAAAGTGGGGCAAGTGCACTAACCCACCAAGACCCAAACATTTGACCCCCTTTGTCTTTATGGTTTTTTTAAAAAAATATATTTTTACATCAACTTTAATAAAAAAGATTCTTTAAAATAAACTAATTAAAAATATATTTGATATTATTTTATTGAACACCTTCTAATTTTTAATTTATTTTTAGTAAGATTTTACATTTATTTTATAATATTAGCTAGACTTATTTTGGTACAACACTTTATGATTATTCTTTTTACTTTATTTGAATCTAGTAGCTTTCTTTTGCTTGTTTTTGTAATTGTATAATTAAAAGAAATATTAAAACAAACGAGCATGTTAAACCTAACTAGGTTAAACCAAACAAGGTCCATGATCCAGGTTGTTGGTTTGGCGATGAACTTGAGTTGATGTGGGTCAACCCAACACATCTTCCTCTAACTATTAAAAAAAAATTAAACAAAGAAATTTTGAAGACTTGAATCGATGTGAAATGATGTTTATCTCAATATTTTAAAAAATAAAAACGGTGATGTCATGGATTTTTTTAAAAGTTAAATTAGATTTTAACTCAGTCGAATGAGTTGTATTTAAATTTGTCAAATTGATCAGGTCGCATGAAATGAACTCTCATATGGTTTAACTTAAAACCTGATCTAACCAATCAACCATGGCAATGAGCCTCGAGGCTGACCTGCTAGGTCAAGTTGAATTTAATAATTGCCAAATAGTTTCCCATGGCAATGCATAAACGATGTATTATTCTTATGTTTTTTTAATACTTTCACATCAAATTATCGTAATATTATTTTTTCAATAAAAACTTACTTTTATGATTATGATAAGATGTTGTCTAAAAAATAAATATTATAGTAAAAAATTGCCAAACAAATTGAACGCTCTGATAGGATAAAAAAGTTTTGATTATACAAATACATTTTTTATCCTTATTTTAAATCATCCATTTTTATCGGTGTTCGCCTAATTGCTTTTGTTTTTATTAAATAAATACATAGAACAATAAATATAATTTTTTTAAGAGATTAAAAAAGGAGGAATTATACTATAAAATTAAATTTTTTTGATATAATTTCAATTACCTCTTGTTATATTAAAAAAATATTTCCATATAAATAAATAAATAAGATTTTGAGGGCTCCCCGCTATATAAGATCAAATATTTTAATATGCATCTATCTCTCAAGTTCTCAACTTATTCTTTAATTAGTATTAACAACTCTTTTTAATATTTATTGGCATATTTAATCCTCAATCAATTTTATTAAATGTAATTTTAAACTCACATTTAAAATTATTTTTGTTTCTAGAAAACATGTTGACAAGACTTATACATTTTTTTTGTGTTAATTTTTTTTATTCCACCTATAGCGGAGTGCTGGCTAACTAGCTAGCTAACAAAATACTAAAGCATGTGACTAAATTACTACAACCACTCACAAAATATTATTCACTAGAATAGTGTTTTGTGTATTTTTTTTTCAATTTTATCCTTTAATATTAGGTTTTTTTTTTATTATACTTCATAATTTCTTTTGATTTTATTTCTATTGAGTTATATGTCGGTCTCATGGATATAATTTTTTTTTTTTAGTTTCAACATTAGATTTATTGGAAGTGGAGCTTCATAATTGTTTTTGGTTTGCTTTTTACAAATTTATCCTGATCTTATTATCCAAATCATTGGTTTAACGGGTTAACTTGAGTTGACTCGAGTTATTTTTTGGGCTGTTTTTTTTTTCTAATTTAGTTATGTTTCAATTTTATCCTTCAATATTGGATTAGTTGGAGATTTTCTTTTATAATTGTTTTACTTGTTTTTTATAGGGTAATCCTGATCTCATGACTAGGGTTGCGAGTTTGACATGTTGATCTGGATTGACTCTATTCATTTTGTTTGGGTTTTTTTTTAATTAGGCTTCATAATTTTATTTTATTATTATGTTCTCATTGGGTAATTTTTTAATGGGATTTTTTTTTCAATTCATTCTCCAACAACTTAGTATTTTTATTTTAGTTTTTTTTTTTAATTTCATCCTTTAATATTATGTTGCTTGGAAATTAGAGTTTGTAATTTTCTTCAAATTGCTTTCCATAGAGTTTATTTTGATTTCATAGGTTTAGTTTGTTTTTCTTGATTTCAACCTTCATCATTGAATCTGATAGAAATGAAACTTTGTATTTTTTTTATTAGTTTTTTTATGAAGTTATCATGATTTTATGACCAGATCGTAAATTTAACAGGTTAATCCGGATTGACTTGAATTTTTTCTTACTCTTTTTTTTCATAGATTTTTTTATTTTATATTTCAACGTTGAGTTGATTGATTGGTTGGAAGTTTAACCGTTTATGATTTCATGAGTTACGAATTTAAAAGAATAAATCAGGTTTAAAAAATTCTCACAAGTTTGCTTAATTTTTTTTGAACTTATATTTTTTTCGGTTTCATCTCTTAATATTTATTTAATTAGGTTTATTAATCTCAATCAAGTTGATAATCTAGATTTTATAATTTTTTTTAATTTTTTTAAAAACACTTCATTTTTTTACATTAAAAATTCTTTTAACTTGACCAGCATAGTAATATGGGCTTCCTATCTAGTAAACAATTATTTAGAAGACATTCCCACGTGCCCAACTAACAATTGGTGAACGTCTGAGGAAGATCCGAAAGGCAACAAGGCATTCACCTTCATGATGAATGTACTGATAAATATTGGAGTTCCTTTTCGTAGATGTCCATTGTAAATGAGTTTCACATGGACACAAATCTATACATATATATATATATATATATATATATATATATATAGGAGAGAGAGC
>Ga0307517_10013200_pt1 | contig 11248 bp, 6 predicted proteins | sample 23_EM_MG_FD_194515 | JGI IMG/M metagenome (GOLD analysis project Ga0307517, IMG submission 194515) | Populus trichocarpa ectomycorrhiza microbial communities from riparian zone in the Pacific Northwest, United States - 23_EM | ecosystem: Host-associated > Plants > Roots > Unclassified | place... | reverse complement strand
GATTAAAATGGGAAAATGATTCACTTTTTGATGAATTTTATTTTGAGAATGGTATGATCCATCAAACCATGACTTTTTATTTACTATAGTAGAATGGTATTGTTGAATGTAAAAAATGATCATTGAAAAGAATGATGATGTTATATTGTTAAGTTTAAAATTACCTTGAAAATTATGGGAGTGACTATTTTATTAGCAAATTATATTATGAAAAAATACCTCACAAAATTAGATAAAACACATATGAGTTATTGAATGGTTAAAGACTTTCCTATAAATAAATGAAAGTATGAGGGTGTCTTGCCAAATTATGTTTCCCTCACCAAATAAGGTCAAAAATATTTGTTGCATTATATGAGATATCCAGTTATACTTGAAGGGTATAACAATGCTAATTGAATATTCAAAACTAAGGATCCAAACTTCACAAGTGAGTTTATTTTTAACTATTGAAGGAGTTGTAGTCTTTTGAAAATCCTTTAAATAAACATGTATATGCAGATCCTTGAAGAAGTCTAAGTTTACAGCTTTAGACAAAGCTAAAGAAAAAGTAGTGAGGCTTCTAATCTTTTTTTTTTTTAATGATATTTCAAGTTAGCTAAAACTTGTGCTAGCAATTTGTATACATTATGATAGCCAATTTATAATTGGTAGGGCATAAAATATTATATATAATGATAAGTCTTGACACAATTGTCAAAGACAAAATATCATGAGATAATTACTCTCAAATTGGATTATATTTATTGATTTTGTAAAGTAAAGGATAATATCTTGGATCCGCTAATAAAATGCTTAACAAGAGAACAAATCAATAAACCATCAAGGGGAATGAAATTAAAGCCTATATTCAAAGAATTCCCCCCAACCTAGTTGGCTGGAGATCTTAAGATCTAGGTTAAAAAAGACAATCGAATCATGTGTCAATTCAGTAGTAGCACTCTTACTCATTCTTATGATGAAAAGTGTTATTTGCAATGAAAACAAGATAAGTTAGACTTTTAATGATTTTTATAGATTGAGAAATTTAATTAGGATATTGCAAGATACTTTTATAAGAATCGCATATGTGAATGTGGAACGAGACTACTTTTATGAGAATTGAAAAGGCTAAATTCTCTAAAGACTATTTGAAACCAAGACGTGTTAACAGCCAATTATATGAAAAGGAACTATGTGATCTTTATTATTTGATTTTACATAAAATGCTGAACAATTCAAGACATTATGTTCATTGATTAATCAAGCGAATCCGATAGTTTTCATTGGGGAAAGTTCAAGACGAAAAACTACTTCACCCAATGCAGTGACTTTTCGTTGTTATTCTCTATTTCCGTGTCTACTTTGTATTTTATTCTATTCAAATAATTTTCATTCAAGTGGGAGATTGTTATGGAGTGAATAAAAAGTTGCTTGTTAAAACTCTACTTGAAATAGAGTTGTGTTATTTTAACTAGAAAGTTGTATCTTTTTTTTTAAAAAAAAAAGTTACATTAAAGTTAACTGTCATAATTATCTATAAAAAAGAGACAATTCTGACATGATTTTGATAATAGAGAAAACTTCTAGTCTTTCTAAAAAATTTTCTTTTGCATTTCTTCTATCAAAATTCTTATAGAGAGTAACATATAAATTTTGGTTCGTTATTTATTCTTGGTTATGCTTCTATAAATAAGAAATTGGGTAAGCCTGAAAAACAATATTGCAATTACAATACTAACACCATAGAATAGAGAGCAAGAAATAAATTGTTTATAAGGTTGGAGGATTGATCCTTACTTCAATCTACTTCTTCAAGTCTATTTTCTGTCAAGAAATATTGTAAGTTGATTTTTTATTTACATGTTGATTAATATACATGTTTTGTTTTTTTTATAAAAACCAGATTATCATATTAAAGAGAAATAACAATCTTAGTAAATATTTAAAATGTTCCAACAAGAATTTGTTTTTTCTTTCTTTATTAAGAAGAGGGGCATGACTGAAAACAAAGCGTTTTCTTGACTGAGAAATTCTTTATTGAGAATTTTGAGGATTAGGAAGTTAAAGACATGACTAATTACATTTAGTTTTTGTTACGTAGAGACTTAGAAATTGAGGTCCAATGATTAGTATTTTAGGGCTAATTCTGATAGATAGAAGAATCTTCAGGCTATGATGGTGTTTGAAATTTTATCCTATTTTTGTGTCTTAACTTTTTGGACGGTAGAATTTTTGTATCTGCACATTATCAAGGCAGTAGAGATGCTTCTTTTGACTGGCAGATTTTTTTTCTTCTTTGATCTTTGTCAGTGCTTGTCATTTATTACTGTTCAAAGGTTTTCAAGATTTGAAAGTGGTCTGCTTCAAAATTCTTGTGCATATGATTTGACAATGTTCCTATATATTATTTGCAAGCATTTTATTCAGGCAAAAAAAGACATATTGAAGTTATTGGAAACAGAGTGTTGCATTTAATCTCTGTTGGGCCAATTTGTAGTACTGAAAACATTGCTTTAAAGCAACGAGGAGGCCTTGTCGGGGCTTGATGAATGGCGTAGGATTGAGGAGATTGCCCTCCACAAAATCTCATATTCGGATCTTCCTGCCCTTTTAAGTCTCAAATAGACCTTTTCGTTCTAACCATTTTGGTCTCGACAATTGCTGACAGCTTATACCAATGGAGAATCAAATTATGTTCTGTAACAATCACCTGTTCTTGTAATTTCTTTTGCTAGTAGTTTTTAGTCATCTATTACAGCTTCTCATGTATCTGGCAACATGGTACCAAAACTTGAGATACTTATTCTTGGCAACATATCAGACTCTTCAAGTGATAAGATACCGAGTGGAGGATTAGAGTGCAATGCCTTGGGAGCAAGCATGATTAGAAAGGTATCTTTCTTTTCAAAAAAAAAAGAAGAAAGGGGAGAAATGCGGCAAATATAAGATTGTATAGGCTCTGCTTGCTGCCATAAGAATCATTGCTATTAAGGAGGAAATAAATAAACTGATAAGTTTGGAGCACGGCAGCTTTAGCATTTCTTTTTCTTTCTTTCCAATTTATGCAGAAATGGACGTAGTGGTGGAAAACCCACCTCTCTTTTTAAAAAACCTGAGGGAGGATAGAAGATTTTCTTGATGTTCCCATAGTTCAGAAGCTCTTTCTTTGTCACAACTTGGTTATTATCTCATGATCTTAAAAAAACAAAAAAAATAAAATTCTGAAGAGATATTATGGTTAAGTTGATGCTCAACACTTGGTGGGGAGAATTTGCATGTTATAGAATGTAGGAGGTGATCTGCGATTGCTTGGTACGGGAAATCAGAACTATACAAGCTCTCACGTTCATGGTTTTAGGATTTAATATTAAAAGGTATCATATTTGGAGGGACCCAAAATGGATCTAATCCATTAATCTATCTCTTGGTAGCATTTCTTGTCACTATAATATTCACCTTTTAGCTTCTTTTCTTAAGAACAAAACTTGGAATAAACTTGACATATACCGCTGACTAGTGTTTCTCATATCTGAACTACCTGCCCGAACACCACTAGTTCAAAGTGGAAGTGTCGGTTATCTACTAACACAGTCAACCAGCAACGATGCGGGTAGACATCAGAAGATGATGATGTTAAGGATTTTTCTTAATCAAAGCCGTATCTTTGATGTTCAAGCGAACAACATTTGTAACAGCTAAACAGAAATTTGATGAAGCTTACGGACCAGCATGGCACTGTGTGATTGGAAAGGACTTTGGATCTTGCATTACACTCTTATGTGGAAGTTTCATTTTCTTCCGGGTGGAGATGCTGAGATCTTTTAATCTTCAAGGCTGGCAGGGACTTCAGTCAAAGCAAGGAAGAAGCTGTTGGGAGTGCTGCAGCAATTCAAGAAAAGTAACATATAGATCCATGTAATTCCATGACAGAAAACCTCAATCTGCTTCAAGAAGTTGAAAAAAAATTAATCTTGATGGGAACTTGGCATATGACAACCAAGTTCAGTTTTCCAAGAACCAGAAATCTAGATTAGATAACTTACTCTTATTCATGCTTCTTTTGCCAGGGCATCAGAAAAAAATAACTAAACAATTTAACCATACCTTGGTCTGGAGAAAGCTGCAGACAGTAGGATTCCCCTGACCCTCCCTAATTCAGTATCAGGGTTGGATATGTGAACTCATTACTTTCCAGTATGGCCATACCTGAACTATTTTGAGAGTGGAACCACAAGTAAAATGTGTAGTTTGCCAACAGGATCAAAACCTAGAGCTAGAAATGGAGAAGAATTATTAGTGCTGTTGTGCAGCTAGCTCTCAGTGGTATCACATGCCCACCTAACAAAGAGACATTTGAAGTTTTAAACTAATAAGTGTATATCTCTAGGAGTAGCAACCAACTAAAGCAAATAAACTTTTTCAACAGACGTTTTTGACCGCCAACAAAGAAAAGGAGAGTTCAGAAAGAAATGATCCGAAGATCAAAAGCATGGTTATTTTTTCTTTTTCCTTTTTTTTTTACCTGTAGTGTAGCCACCTCAAGTGACTTTGACTCGTCCAGGTTCGATAGAAAGCTCTGCATTGTCAGTGAGGAAGAGGTAATCTGCAACCCAAGGACTAGATCAAACTACATGATGATCCAAACCTCAGGATGCAGATTACCAAGTCCTGACCCAATATCAAGGATGAAGTAATTTCAAGGGGAAAACAAAGAAAAGGATAAGTTGATGGTTAATTGCTGGCTGATGCTCACTTGAATGATTGATTGCAGGAATTTATAGTGGTTCTTAAAGCTGAACGTGAATATTTTGTAAGAAAGGGATGCATATTTTCTTTAAAGCAATGATATGGTGCTCTACCTTGGAGATTCTGTTCTTCCTAAACCAATAATATAGACTAGAAAGGTTACTTTTCATAGACAATGAGGTTGATCTTGACTGCTTTTTTAAGACAGGAGGATCTTCTCTTGAAAATTATGAACGATTCTTTTCAAATTAATAATGGCGAGGCTAAAAAACCAAGAAAAAATTTCACATCACAAACTCATCACCATGGTATGGCAATTCAATCAGTGTGCTTGAAGCTTACTAGAGACTGTAGCTGAAGAATCCATCTCAAGCTGTAAAAACACGTGTGGTCATGATTCTGTAATCCTGTCAAATTTAAAGACAGTAAACTGAAAAGGAAAGGTAGTCTAGTAAAACTGCCATGTTTTAGTATTATTATGTAGTCTGATTTTGATGGCCACCATCTGCTTTCCTTTTTCTTACGTAGTAGCATATTCTATCTTAATATATTGTATACCAAACTAAATGGGGTCTGCTATGTGGATCCTCTCGTGCTATTCTGGGCATCAGGTAATCCTGTAATTGCATGATGGAGGAGAAATCAAGTAATTCTACGTGCCATGACTAGAACCCTAAAAGCAAAGACAGAAGGAGAGAAACTAGTAATAGTCCCATCATCCATGCCCTGTGGGGCTGAAAATTGATATCCAAAACATCTGTTGAACAAAGATTCATTTCACCATGCAAGTTATCAAACATAAATGATGGTAAATGTTAAGCAAGTTATTTCATTTCCAGGGCGAACTGTGTTCTCTGTTCTGAATTTCCTTCACTTCAGATCAACTTGTGGAATCTCTGGTCTACCCGCATGGTCCAATTCTGAAAAAATGGCCCAACCTCAAAAAGAAAAGTACACAAATGAGGAAAAGAGACACGAGAAAAATACCAACGAAAAAGGTTTAGTCCACACTGTGACGCGTGCCAGGACCTTCAGATTTGCATCAGTGCATACGTGGGCAGGTTTATGTGGACTTGACCTAAAAAAAAGGCCAGACCTGTAAAAGAGGGAACAAGAAAAGGCATAAAATCGCATGCCAACATTCAAATTGGACGATAGTTACCGGATTCAAAGGCAAAACTTTTTAGAGTTGTAGTAGCTCTGAGAGCAAATCTTCCACCCTAAATACTATAAAATATTAAAGAATAATATAAATTATATTTTAAAATAGTTTAAGTTATGAGGTTGAGATAGTTTTTTGACATGGTATCAGAGCCTGAATAACTAAGAGGTCACGAGTTCAAATATCACCATCCTTATTTATTTAATAAAAATTAAGCATAAGGTATTGTAGGTCTATGCAAGTTTCAAACCCAAAGTGTTTTCACTTGAGGAGGTATGTTAGAGAACAATATAAATCATATCTTTGGACCTTACCTAACAGGTTAAGCTATTGGATTGAGATGATTTTTTGAAATGATATCAGAGCCTTGATAACCAAGCGATCATGTAAATCATGTAAATCTGTATAAATCATATCTTTAGACCTCACCTAACAACTTAAGTTTTTGAATTGAATTAATTTTTAAATATGGTATCAGAGTTTTGAAAACCAAGCGGTCATAAATTTTAAATTCAAAGGGATTTCATTTGAGAGAGTGTGTTAAAAATAATATAAATCATATCATGAAACCTCACCTAACAGCTTAAGCTATTGTGTTGAATTGGTTGGTTAATAAAAAAAATATTTTTAAATTCAAATCTCCTTTCGCCTAACTTCAAAAACAGAAAAAAGAAAAAAAAACAAAAAAAACAAAAGAACGATGCTGAATCGGAGAATTATTTACCAACATTGCCTGGGCCATTACCCTTCTTCACCTATGTACTCGAGTAGCTCCTGTTTGACTTTGAGCAAAGTTGGAGGCCAACACGTCCAGTCTTAAAGCTCACATTAATCGATGCAGTTCACTCCAATTTCATTCTGTAAGTTTATGCTTTTCCCCTCAAAAATCTTCGCTAATTGGTGTCATGATTTCAGTACTTTTATGCATACTCGTAGTAGTTACTTTTTTGAACGGTATTTTTTTTTAGTAAAAAATATATTAAAATAATATTAAATATATTTTTTATATTGATATATTAAAATATGTTATTTTAATATTAATTTCAAAAACATTTTAAAATATATTAATTTAATATTTTTTCAGATATAATATAAAAACAAACATTTACAAAGTCATGCGAATATCAATTTGCATCTACAATGAGTTTTGTTGGTAGGGTGATCATTTATCCTCTTATTTGTTTATTCTAACTATAAAGGATTTAGAAAGCATTCTTGGAAAAGTCTTACAGAACCCGAAATTTCGTTACCACTAGTAGTGCTAACAAAATGTTACTACTCACTTGTGTTTTGTTGATGACCTTATAAACTATTACCGGGCAGATAGGGACTCGGTTAGAATTGTGAGAAAGACGTTGGATGATTAAGTAGGGATGTCTGGTCTTGTTATAAATCAAGAGAAGAGCCTAATCTTCTTATCAGAAGTTGATGATGAGCTTAAAACCTCTTTGCAGGATCTTTTAGGTTTCAGGCAGGGTTCTCTACCAGTAAAATACCTGGTTGTCCCATTGATATCTACAAGACTGATTTACTCTGATTGCAAGCCTTTGGTGGAGCAAATCCACTCCAAGATTAAGTTGTGGTTTCCGGCTTCTCTTACTTGTGTTGGGTGTCTTCAACTGACTCTTAGACTACATGTTTTTCAAATCATTCCCTCTTTGATATGTATCCTTTATGGGTCACAAGTTGAAATACATGAACATTTATTCTTTCAGTATCATTTCTCTACTACAGTTTGGGGTGCTATCACGAGCATGACTCTTATGGGTTGGCCTTCTTCGACATGGCATCAACTACTTCAGTGAGCATGCACGCGCTTGAAAAAGAAGAAGGAATTTACGCATCTCCTTGCTTGATTTGCCCTCTCAGCCTCGGTTTACTTCATTTGGCATGATAGAAATAATAATCTTTCATCAAAATTATCCATCTCATCAAGATGTTTGCGAGGACATTTTTTATTTGGTTTTTGCAAGGACATTTTTTATTTGGTTTGGTCCTATTTGGTAGAGCTCAAACCAAGATTTCGCATCATAGCTATTTTCAAGTCTATTTGGCGCCTCCGAGAGTCCTGAGATATCATTACTCTTGTTGTATTCGAGATTTTATTTAGCATGGTTTCATATATAATCAACCGATAAAGGAATTTCAGAAACCGGTTGACTGGCTCATCTACTGTTTGTTTTTATAGTCTGCTTTTATCCTTTCTTTTAGTTTTTGTTTCTTTTCCTTGTTATTTTTTTGTCATATATACCAGGGTAACAAGCTTTTATACTTCTTGAAGTATACCCCCCTCCGCGTACTCTGTACAGTTTCCTCCTTTTAATAATACAATTACTCTTATTAAAAAAAAAAATTAATTCTGTTGGCAACACAGAACATTCAACCATGGCGATGTAACAACTAACAAGTTCAAAAGCGAATAGCCACCTCTATCCTGGCCCAGTGTCAAATCTTCAGTAATCGAAATGATGGCACGCTGAAAATATAAAATTACGTCTTCCATAAGATTGATACTTGCGCAACGCTGCTCAAACGCAAGTAATAAACAGGCTAGGATTACAAAACTGTTTGGATGATGTGATATCATCAACTGCTAACTTATATCAGACCGGATAAACTTTGAGTTACTCTCGCAATTTTATATACCCTAACATCACCAAGTTATAGTCCTACATAAGTAGAGACACCCTGCATCTTCGCACTAATTAGTCATTCTCCAAACATGCATATCCTTGTGGTTGTCCGCCAAATTCTTAAAACATTTCATCTTCGCATGAAAGGGCCCCTATACATAAAATAAGTAGTCTCACAGCAGCAACGACAAAATTTGCCACCATGGAATTTCTTGACCAGTGCCTCGAGAGACATTTCTCCAATCTACCTTCATGTGTTAATAACCAATTCTATTCTTTTTTCCTCCATTTTCCTCGTGTAATGGGCTCAAATACATGGTATCCGTGAAAAATAATTAGGGAAGAATGCCAGAACCTTCAATGTAACTATTAACTGGCAGGGATGCGAGATAGAAGCATCTTCAATGTCTCATAAGTCATGAACACAATGCCAACACTGGGAACCACCTTGTAGTACTCGGGCAGAATCCCTCTATACATGCCTCGGAACCCTTCAGTATGGATAATATGGGCAAATGTTCCAAACAAGCCGGATGTGTAGATACGTGCTCGACCACCAGCTCCTTCCAATTGCATTCGTCTCCTCACAAGATCCAAAGGAAATGTTGCTGTACATCATGAGAAAAAGTCATACAGAGATAACCTATAATACATTACCACTTAGATAGTGTTTGGTACTGTGGTAGCAATTGTTTTTCAAAGTATTTTTCACTTGGAAATGCATTAATATAATATTTTTTTATTTTTTAAAATTTATTTTCGACATCAGCACATCAAAATGATTTAAAAACATTAAAAATAAAAAATCATTTTTTTTGGAAACGGGCGACCAGCCACGGAAACAAACAGGCTCTTAGTATATACTTGAGGAAACTGCGTTCACTAATCAGGACAACAAAACAAAATCTAACAGAATAGGATATTGACCGGCAATAAACAAATTTTCACAACATATTGCCTATCCCAGTTGATTGCTGCAACAGTTATGCTGGCAGGATCAACAAAAGAAAAAATAAACTAGACCTGGTAGCATGATATTCAAGTAAAAATCTGAAGCTATTACTAATAGATGGGACCTGAGAAGCAAAAGTCACAGCAAAGAAGTTCATGTACAGATTGCTTTCTAAGGGTTTGAAAAAAGGGCATTACTCACCTGTTGATGATGCAATGCCTGAAAGACTACCACAAGCAAGACTGACCATGATAGTAGAATCATTGGGCCTAAAAACAACAACAGAAGAGCTTATAATACATAGTTCAAACTAAACCACAACAATCACGAGATAATAACATAAAAGTATAATGCAGTACATGATATTGCTCAATTCAATCAATTAAGGGAGTCTTCACCTTTTGGAATGCCAAAAAGATCTGAGAGACTCATAAACAGAAAAGCTTATCGCTATACTAGGTCCAACACCCTGCAGCACAAAAGCATCCATAATGGCCATTTACAATTGATAAAATGGAGAAGAGAGGAAAAGGAAAGAAAAGAAATAGAGATGTGTAACAGAAGCTTACAAGTAATGTTGCTCCCAGTCCTTTGTACAAGCCAAGGAAACCTTCTTCTCTGCATATGGTATGAAATGCATGCCAAATGCCTCTGTAGTACATTGTGTTTCTCTGCAAGGTTCAGAAGCAACTGCATCAAGACAAAATTTCAAACAGGAAAGTATTGCAATCAAGGATGAACCAAACCAGCAACCCATTAGTCATTATCCCACCCACCCTAGGGCAGTTCTTAGCCAATCAAGCATGACAGAGTTACCTGTGCTGCTATGCGCGTCCTCACAAGATCCAGAGGATATGTGGCAGATGCAGCTGTTATTCCTGCCATCCCACCACCTATAAAGTGCACAGCAAGGTCTGCAGTTCCATTCACCCTGTGATTTTCAACACCAAGAACTGGTTGCAAGAACTGCAAAAGAGCAGGACAACATGGAATTTAGAAAGCATTATGATGACACATCAATTAATTGAATTTCTATAGGAGTTTTGGGAGAGAAAAAAAAAAGAAAGAAAGAAAAGGGTTGTATGCACTTGCACTCTTGTAACGTTCATAAGCATAGAAGCTAACAGAAGAATAAGGAAGACGGTGAGCAATAGTCACTAGATTGCCTTTCCAAAATGCCCTAAACCCTTCTTCATTAATAACACGAGAAGCCTCTTGCCATATGCTAGCCTTGCTTAGTGCTGTAACATCTGAGTGCATACCTTGAACCTAGAAGAATGACAAAGTAAGCAGTCAGACAAATATTTGGTGCATATATGGACAGCACATACGAGCAATCAATCCAGTAAATTATTTTCATCAGCAAAACACAGAGAAATATTAGTACTCTTCACGCATAGGCAGCTTGGAAAAGAAATGACTTGAAATATCAAAAATAGTTTCAAGGTTGATACAGCAAGATTATGAACATAACTGGGAAACTTCAAGAAACTAAATGGTTTTCGCTCCCATTGCCGTAAAGTGGATCCTTTTGCTACAAAATACATAATACTTCATGGAAAACTACCTAACAAAACCATCTTGCAAATCCTTGGAGTCCTTTCTAACAAATGAACCCAGCTCTAATAACTATGCAATGTGTATTCACACTCAACAACCACTTTCCATAAATATTAACTTTTGACTACAAAATTCCATTGGATGCGTCAAATTTACTTTCACCAAAAGCTCTCTATGTTCTAATTTAAAAAGGGGGGGGGGGGGGAATGTAAG
>Ga0307517_10013199_pt1 | contig 11249 bp, 5 predicted proteins | sample 23_EM_MG_FD_194515 | JGI IMG/M metagenome (GOLD analysis project Ga0307517, IMG submission 194515) | Populus trichocarpa ectomycorrhiza microbial communities from riparian zone in the Pacific Northwest, United States - 23_EM | ecosystem: Host-associated > Plants > Roots > Unclassified | place... | reverse complement strand
ATTTCTTTTTTTTTTTTTTGGATAATGGGAATCTAGCTAGGAGGAACCTGGAATCTTTAGCCGGGTCTATTTACGAGTATGGTACGGTGGATAATTTATACTGTATTCTATCTTAGTTATAATCTTGAAGGTGTTTCATTAATCAATATGTATCATAGTTTTATATGGATCCTACTAAATTTTTTTCTAAATTATTAATTAAAAAGATTGTAATTTATAGATTTTTTAAATTATTTTTTTTTAATTATAATTATAAAAATTAACACGACCCTAGAGTAGTCTCTCCTTTCACAACTTGAGCTATATTGCCTCAGCAACTTATAAAGATACAAACCTACCTCTGTTTCATAAGTAAATATATGATGATACAATAGATAGATTAAATGGTGATTTTAGCCACTTCAACTCCATTTGCAAGGGTTGTAGTTCTATGATTATATAAATAAATGGTTAGTTCATTCAAACTTGAGATTGATTTTGAACCCTAATTTTGCTTATGTTAGCTCAAGTTGTTGAACTATACTTGTTAGAGAGTCAATTGCTCAGTCTATGGCAGTAGAACCAGAATGGTATTGAATCTTATTAATGGAGATGGAAACCACCTTTGCCAAGTCTATGGCAGTAGAACCAGAATGGTATTGAATCTTATTAATGGAGATGGAAACCACCTTTGCCAACTATCATTCATTAATTTCATTTCTACATGGTGCGAGACTTGGAGATCAATTTAATTAGCTAGCAGCTGGTTATGCATAAGCACCAATAAATACTCCATGAACACTACTGTTTGGATTTAATGACATTTTCAACTATTCAAATCACTGGTTTAAGAAAAAAAACCTACCTTGTTGCAGACAAATTAATTCTCTTTTTCCACAGTTGTGCGGCCAGGTTAGTACTGTGACTTGAGAAATGGAGAACTCGACACAGGGAGAAAGGCAAGGAAGTTCTACTCATTCACGCTATATATATATATATATATAGGCATCTAAGATTTTGTCAATATGATATGATGGAAGGGACAAGGACTCCTCTAAAGCTAAGAAAAAAATGCACTAACATTAAGATCTACCTCTCTAGACTATAATGATTACATGCATAATAGGAAGGCAAAAGGAAGCCAGCTCAATGCCAATTACTGGAATCTCAAGATTATTACACACTAGCAGCTCATCTTTGATCATTAATTAATTCACCGTAGTTTAGTTCATTAAACTAAGCTTAAATTCATCATAGTGATTGTATTTCTATCAGATTTACAAGATTTTCTTTAAGATAATACCTGAAATCTCATGACGGGAAAAGGGTCTTTAATCTCATTAATTTCGTAGTTGTTGCTGAAACAACCACTTGCATGACATTTATATCAGCCTCTATATATCTGACCTGACACTTTCTGACAGGCACAGATCATGTCTTCCATTTCTTCTTGCTTGGTCTTTTCTTGCTTACTATTTCCACCAAACAATTGAAGTGTGCTTCTGAGATTGGCCTGTCCATGCCCTAAAAGCTAATTGCTATATTGTTGATAGTGCAAGCAAAGAAAGCAAAACCATCCCAGTTTTTAATTCTATCCTTGCTGCTAACCTCTCTCATATTTGTCTTTCTCCCTCGGCTTTCTTCATAAATTAATTACCACCATATAGCCTAGAAGTACTGTTAGTTCCTCTAGTTATATAAATAAATGTATATATAAGCTCTAGTTATAAGTTTCTTTGCTTCACTTGCAAATTTCATCGCTAATTTCTTGTATTAATAAAAGCATATAGTGGTGAATGTGTGTCATCCGTCCTTTTTGTCTGTCACCCTATCCTTTTCCCATCAGATACATTTAAGCTGAGCATATATTTCCAAGAGCATCCAATGTTTTTATAGGTTTTCTCAATCAGTCTTTGGCCCATCTTCATTGATCATGTTCACCTCATCAGCCCCATTCTGTCAGTTTTCCATGACTTAGGCATTTACTCCCTTCACTGGCTTTTCTAAATGAGTCACTTGTTTTGGTTTCTTTCCATTTTCTTGGGAAATAAAATACAGAGAAAGATTTAGCATCTGTGTGTGAAGATTTCAAGTCTTGGCCACCATAAGTATCATTATCTTTTTTTTGTATGCGTGTGACAAAGGAGAGAGAGAGGGAGCTAGTGAATGAGGTGACTAACTGCCAAAGTCCTTAAATCCCAGAAAAGAGTACAATTTCCACTCAATTGCTTTGGTTGGAAGGAGCACCAAAAATAAGAATAAAGGATGGATGAATCTAGCCTACAAAAGGACATGCCAATCTCAAGGAATGGTAGTTATGCAGGTGGAAATGGCCACAGCCACACTGTCACTTCAGCAGCAGCAGCTCAAGTTCCCACCATTGGACATTCTTCCCCTTCAAGCCAGCAGGAGGACCAAAGGCCCTACAAGAAAGTGATGAGGTACAAGGAATGCCTCAAAAACCATGCAGCCGCTATTGGTGGGAATGCAACAGATGGGTGTGGTGAGTTCATACCAGGAGGAGAAGAAGGCAGCCTTGAGGCCCTCAAGTGCTCAGCCTGCAATTGCCATAGGAACTTCCACAGGAAAGAGATAGATGGCGAATGTTCATATGACTGCCATCATCACTATCCTGTCATGAGCAATATTGGGAGTGGTAGACTCATTTCGGGCCATCATAATGGCATTATTGGATCACCACCACAAGGGTACCCTACAAGTTCCTTCATTTCCTCAAGGGCACCACCACCTCACCAAGTGGTAGTCTCCTACAAAAATGGTGGAGCAAATGCAATCACTTCAGAATCCGATGAGAAGGAAGAAGATAATGGAGGTGGGATACTGACCACTAGACCAGTTGAGAAGCTGAGAAAGAGGTTTAGGACCAAGTTCACAGAAGAACAGAAACAAAAGATGTTGAACTTCGCAGAGAAAGCCGGGTGGAAAATGCAAAAGCTAGAAGAATCTGTTGTGCAAGGGCTTTGTCAAGAGTTGGGGATCAAGAGAAGAGTTCTCAAAGTGTGGATGCACAACAACAAACATAACTATGTCAAGAACTCAACTAGCAGCTAGAAGCATATTGCAGTCTATCAGAACTAAGCATTTGCTGTTGTTTTATGATTTATTATGCTTTTCTCCAGCTTTCAGCATTCATCCTATAACGTCTTCCACTATTATGAGCAAATACAAAGTAGTCTAGGTAGTTCTATGATCTAGGTATGTTCAAGATCATGCAGTCCAGGAGCCTGTTTCTTTTCTTCATCTTCATAGAAAATCAAATCCAGAAGGAAACTAAGTTTGTTATCATTACATCACATCATGTTGTACCGAATACTATCTTACTTTGATGTTCCTGTGGCTATGCCTCTAGATATACCACCCCAGATTCATGCTAGATGATGAAATGTTTAGCAAACTAATGTTTTTCACTGGAATTATAATGCAAATACCACTATGCTGTCACATCTAACAAATTTATTTGATGATAATCATATTGAGGCTTCAACTACCCATTTCACAGTCATATAATTGTCTCCATCTAACAGCATTTATATCTCAAAGTTTTCTAAGCTCAATCTTTTGTTTGTTTCTAATTTAAAGAAGATGTGTGTTAATTAATCAAATACTTTTAAATATATGGTTAGAATAAGACGCAAACAGCACCACCCCATATCACATAAACAAACGAAACCTTATGTCTCATGCTATCAGAGTGAGATCTCAAGTTTGAATTACAGGAGGGTAAGGTGGGGTGAGAAATGGGAATGCAAATGAGTGAACAATTAAGTATTTGATTAAAATCATAAGTAGGGTGCATGTGCAGAAAGAATTGGAACTCTTTGACTGTTGAGGAAAGATTTTGAACTTGACAAAGGGTTATCAGGGTTAAGCTTAGGATACCTGATTAAGAAAAGTTAAGTAGCAGAATTAGGGGTATGATTATGATAAGCATAGGCACTAATTGATGCTTCCATGATGCTAAGATTAATACTAAAATAATAATTAAGCAAGGACTCTTGCAATCAATTCCTATATTTTCTTTACCATATAATCATGATTTCTTTTCTTTGTTAATCTGCCTTGGTGATATTGATTCATGCAGAGAGACACAAAGTGTTCATTATTAGCACATGCTTTAGACCTAGCCAATTAGTAGTGATTTTGATTTTCTTTCTCTCTTTTTTAATGCATGCAACAGTGAGTAGAGAGAGGAAAAGAATTGCAAAATGCAAGCCTTCTACTAATCCACCATTTTACTAATCATTAGAGAGGGTGATAGTCAAGCAATTTGCAATTCTTGAAGGCATAAAGGATTGTAGTTGTCGTTAGCTGTGTTCGGATGTGTAAAAAGGGGAAAGGGAGAACAAATCTTCCCTTAATTGGAGTATGGTTGGTAAGCCATTAATTATCATGTGACGAGCAGACCTGTAACGTCACGCGATTAGATGTGTTGAGTCAGATGCTTCACTGCAGATTGTCCATAATCTTAAGGTTCAGCAATGTGACTCAACTGAGGCCATCGTTGTTGATGTGGAAGCCGAGGCACTGTAAAAATTGCAAGGTTTTTGGTCACAAATGTCATACTCAGGCTAGTAAGAAGGTAAAGGGTGATGCCTTGCCTGTAGCCTCGACTACTGCTGATCCTACCTTGACCACTTCGCCAGCACCTCTGGAGCCATCTATGCAAGCTCCTCAGGAGCCACAAGAGCTCGGCCTTAACAACATCAAAAGAAGGGCATGTTGGGAAAAAACAACTAGCCCAAAAGGAACTGGTTCGGTGCACTACTAGTAAGCAAGGGTCACTTCCAAGCTCTTCCGAGGCTCAGGAATCTTCTGCAGCAACTCCTAATGCTTCATCCTTTACCTCGGATACATTGGATTCTGAGGGTGAGTTTATTCCTATTTCGAGATGGATAAAGAAGAAGAAAAAGGTTAAGGATCATGATTGAGTGTTATGGTACTGCCTTCTCCGGTTCAGTCTATTTTCCAGTTAATAGCATAACCGGTCGACTGGTTCTGGGTTTTCTAGAAACTGATTGACTAGTTTTTTCTCGTGTGCACAGTCAACTGGTTTCTGGGATTTCTATAAATCGGTCAACCGATTCCTTTGCTATTTTCTTAGCCTTTTGCTTTGACTTTTCTTTTCAATGTACTAGCTTTTTAATTTGTTTTCGTTGAACTTAGTCTTGTTTATCCATGAATTTATAGATTAACCGATTCGATTTAACCCCGTGATCTAGATAGATTCAAATCGAGTATCATAACTATGATTTCAATAATTCTTCAGTTTTTATGGTGATTTTGTTATCTTGTAGAGTGAAATGTTATGTAATCCTTGTCTTTCTACCTAAATAATTAGTTAATCTCTTTGGAACGAAGAGCCCATGTTGAATCATTGTAATTTAAGATCCATTTATAATGCAGTCAACATACTACTTAACCATGATAATTTAATTGTTTTATTCCCCCCTAAAATAGCCTTGTCTTTTAGTCAGTTTTTTCAATCTCGCCTGCCAAAAACCAAATCACAAGGGCAGTTGAGAAGGGCAGCTTGGATATTTTGAAAAAAATTAACAGGGAACTCTGGTCGAGTAACCAAGTAACGATTTTTAAAACCAGAAGTACTAAAGTCCAAAATCATAAGAAATACAGGGACTAAATAAAAATAATTTACTCTGTCTTTTATGTCATCCTCACCAACGAAAATGAAATACCACTAGGAGCCACTGCGTTTCTGCTGGCTCTTTTAAGTGATGGGACACAGAGTAGCGAGTTGCAGCGGATCTTGATTTTTGTAAACCTTGCTGAAATGGGAAGTAGCATTGTGCTGTGCTTCGACCTAAGGCCATCATAAGACTATTTCTTGTTTTTTTCCATGAGATTTATGGTATCAGTAATGCAGCCTCGTATCATTTTTCTCCCTTGCGCTCACTTTTATGGAGATCTTGACTGCTCCCTCAGTATTGAATACAATACAAAGTAAGACTTCAATTAAAAGCCTAGCGATCTTTGCTGAGATTTTCAGTGCAGTTAGTCAAAACAAACCTTCCAACGCAATCAATACTTATGAGAAAGCAAGTGCAAGCGACCAGTTTGCAATAATGCGGCCACAAACAACAGAAAATGGAACAACACAAGGGACCAACTATAAAGAAAATGGTGTCAGGTTTCAGGGAAGAAAAGATACACTAAGTATGGGCAAAAAGGTGAGCTTATATTCATGCACAATAGTAGTAAACTTTGTAGGGTTTAGGGTTTCTAACATCGCCCTGAAGTAAATACATACGAACTTAGCCAAGTTCATTCTCATCATAACCTAGAGCGGGGGGGAAAAAAAGAAAAGAAAGCCTAGAAGAAACCGGATGGTAAAGGAAAAACAAACTGATTTTTTCAGGGCATCGTCATACATAAAAGGTTTGTAGTTGATCCATCTGAGGTCTACTAACCTCCCTCGATATACAGCCTCAGAAATGTCTCATCCACACATGTTGAATTGTCTTCTCCAATCAACGCCTCCAGAGTTCTTTACAGATTGTATATCAGCCTAAAATTCTGTGTCAAAGCAAGCTAACATGATCTTGGAGACCATGGCCCTTGCGAAAGGGATGTAGCTCAAGCTATACCTGTAAAGAGTGAAAAGGGAAAATTCACATGAATTGTAGCCATAATTAAACAGAGAGAGCGGGAAATGCCATTTTGATTATATGGTGCGTAGCCTTTGCACTTCTGCACAAGTGATAATGCCATACACGGATAACTTTAGCAATAACCAAAAAAACCAAATATGAGCAGCAAACATAAAAAATGGACTAGCTAAAATATAGCATTTAAGCAAATAAGGACTGCTTTCATGGTTAGCCCAAACAATGTGCTTTTTTCCTTCACAAAAAGGTTTGGATTCTTTTTGAAACCACTGGCTTATAACAAGAGCTGATGACTCAATAAAATTGTATAAGACAAATCAAGTAGGACACTATGTACAAAAAGCATAGATTACATGACTTCAGATTCGATATGCAGAGGAATTGACTGTAGCATGGTCTATCAATAGAAACATGTCTGAATGCACTTATTTTAGGTTGTTGCAAGTTTACCTTCTTCCGAACACATTCAAAGGAGAACTATAAAAAATCTCAAGTTTCTCATAATAACTTGGCCTCATTTCTGTCTCATGCTTAGCTTTGGTCAGGTTTTGGCAGTGCCATACATTTGCCAGATAAACCAGCGTTATAAAAAACAAACATAATGAGATAAATAAAATGGAGTCAAACTTAGTCACTGCAATTCCATGGGAATCAACACTCATTGTAGTAGGAATGAGATAAATAAAATGTGCACAACGATTAGAGTACTTAAGCATACCAAATTAGTGCACCAAACTCCAAAATGATTGCCAACAGTGTCAAAAGCTTGTTATGAACCTGACCAGTGTATACAGTGGAAGATCATAAAATATGAGAACAAAATTATGGTTCTGTCTGAAGAAAATTACAGATAACAATCAGGAAGGAAGAAAAAAGGGCAAGAGCTTGGCTTACATATAGAGCACAGAGCAAAGCAATAATTATACTTGCAAGATACAGGGCAGTTGCATATATACGAACAGGATCAAGCATCATAGAAACTTGACGTTTTGGGCCAATCAAGAATGCTGTGCTGCAATAGAAAAGACACCAACTTAGTATCTGAAATAAAAAATAAAAAATAGCCACCAAATGAACTCATAAAAGATGTAAATGGATTTAGCTAATTAATGATTATCTCCATGATAAATTAAGCAGAACAGAATAACAAGTCAGTCAATAAAGGTAACTTGGCCACACACAAAAACTCAAAAACATTTGACACTATAATTATAAACAAATTTCATCATAGCAAAGATGGAATCACAAACTTTTAAATAATGTAAGATGTTTGAGCTTGCAGGGTACTCACAAGTTAGCACTTCCTAAAAATGAAGGTATAAAAATACCAAATACTAAGACTGCTTAATTAAAAATCATATTCATCAATGTTTGCAACTGAAGCCATATATGTCTTACTTCCAAGTAAAACTTGAAATACGTTATCATAAACATGGTTTCAGTTACATTCTTCACCAAGAAACTTGTGTTGAAGATGCCTAACACACAAATCATGGAAGAAACTTGAGATCTTGTCTTTCTTGTTTTGCTCTTTCCATCATCTATTGTATAATATGCAGGCTACGAAGAAAAGGCTCGAAATATATGGGATCATATACTAAAATGCGGATAAAAAATTGCACAATCAGATCACTGTAACACAATAGATTTAATTCACCTAAATCACAGGCTAAAGGACCTACATGCAGTAAAAAGATGAGTAAAATAGAGCAGATATCCTGGCATATATGACCACATAAAATGTTTTAATTAGCCCACAGCAGCATGGAGCATAAAATACATAAATCCAAAACACAGACCTCCCAAGTGAAAGCAAATTGCCAAATGTGAAAGTAATTCCAAACTTGACTGGATTGAAAAACACCAGCATTGACTGCAACAACAGATCATGGAAGACAAAGCAAATCAGTAACTTCAAAAGACACAAAATTATGTCAAGTGAAATCGTGTCATACAGAAATACTATGAGCAATATACGAACAAGATACTGGATAACGTTTCAATCTCCTCACTTCAAAATCTCAAAGATACAAATACTAAGGTTAGAATGATACAAAGGGCAGTTAAACCATTTGTCCCAGCTGAGTTAAACTTTGTGATAGAATTGAATTCCTTTAAATTTTAATGCAAGTACGGACTCTGTAACACTAAAGGAGCATAGAAAGCCTAAAATCTAACAGGTCTCTTTGTTGCTTTCACCCATCATAAAGTAAAGAACAACAAGCTTATATAGCCTTGTGTGCGCAGTATGTGCTTGATCCTACTCAAAATTGTTGACTTGTTCTAGTATAAGCATTAATCTTTTAATTCACCATGTAGAACTCCATTTCTAAAACTAAATGGTAAGGGTATTACTTTGAAAGTCCCCTCCCCCAAGTCAAACAAGCAATGGTTATCTTGTTGCTTTGAGTACTTATATCAGGATCTTGTTTCTTGGGCAAGAGACTAACCAAGTAATACTATTTAGTTGGTCAACCAAAGGGCAGTGTTTCTGTCCAGAAAATGTCATTGCCAGATTTTGTTAGAGAAATGCTGGTAATAATAAGATACAGTAATGAAAGGGGAGCTAGAATTTGAAAGTGGTAAGACTTACCAAAAGGACACAAGCTAAGCCAGTAGAAAAGCATATGGCAAAACCGTAAAACCTCTGTTTGAAAGAAAGAGAGAGAAAGCACACCATATTGAGATGTATTGGCAATAAAACATTCAATATAAATTCAAATAAAACAAATAAATAATCACATCAACATAGGAAAAACAGAAGGAATGTCCAACCAATCTTAGTCAACAGCTGATGCTTGAATTCTGATTCCTCAATTTAGAACTAATTATCCTTTGCAATTTCAGCCAAATTTAAAAGCAACATCCATATCCAAAAACGAGTTACAATCAGGGTTTTTCCCTACCCAATGTTCATATACATTGTTAAGAAAACATTTTCTGACTTCAGTTGTCAATGTTTTGGTTGTCAGCGCAGGAAATTTAAGACCAAAAGTCAAAGCAAGCTCCAAAAACAGCCCCATTATGCCTGATGCAGGGGCGTTTGGAACTAAGGGGATACACTAACTCTTAATGTAGTTGAACCCTCCTTTCACAAACTCAAAATATCCTCTTTCTCATTTTCAATAGCATTAAATCTTTATCTTGAAAAATCTAGCTCCCACAACAGCAAGTTTTGCATCAAAACAAAGCTGAATGGTCACCCACCAATCATTAAAATATAAAACATGCACATCATAAATTGTGGTATTAGTTTTTCAATCACTATAAAAATCATTTATTTACAAGCCATGATGACAGCATTACATTACACTACAAGGAATCTTATCAAATTTTTCATCCTTACAACGGATAAGCAGCCAAAGAAAAACCCCTTTAAAAGACAATTCCAATGTCAAAACAAGATACCCTCCTAACATAAAATTGAATCATGAAACAAACCCGTTAAAGAGTCAATGTCATTAGATTAAAAACCAAAGAAAAGATACAAACTTGTTTAGTGGAGAGGGTGCAGTCTCTATTGAAATCGTCCATGAAAGTAAAGGAACTGCTTTCCACTGTTGCAACACCTTCTTCTTCATCTTCCACTTCCATTCCAACTAGCATCTTCACTTTCTCGAATGCTTGGTTCATCTTCTGCATTTTTTCTCGATAAACAAACAGAACCCACTTCTGATCTCAATCTGGGTCTCACGGGTTCTCTTGGATCTCTGACCCCGAAGGATAATTATGTACTGTCATGTGTTTTTGAGAGAGTAATTATTTAATTTATTTTTGCTTCTATGATAAGAAAATACCAGTCTTGAAAGGGACAGGGTTCCTAAGCCCAGTTTAATTTGGCCCACTACAGAAACACGGGAGTCGTATTATTAGGGCTGTTTGGGAGTAGTATAACTATTATTTTTTAAAGTTTTTTTTTTGTTTGAAAATTAATTAAAATAAAATTATTTTTAATATTAATATATCAAAATAATTTAAAAACAATAAAAAATATTAATTTAAAATAAATAAAAAATAAAATAAATTTAATTTTTTTTCAAAAGGCCTTTTAAAATACAAAAATAAACAGGTATTAAACTAACTCGAGGAGTTTGATCTGGGTAATACGTAGTCACGATAGATATTTTAATTTAATTTCTAAGAAAAATATTATACTGTTTTCAATAAGTTTTTTTTATCAAATTATAGATTAATTCTAGTTTTTTATCATGTTATATCAACTTTCTTTATTTATTGTAAAACCTGGCACAAGCCAAGTCTGAGATGACTTGTCAAGTTTAACCGAGTTTATTAACCAGTAATAAAATCCAACCATACTTGATCATGGACTAGATCGGGTGGGAATCTAAAGTAGGTTAGTCTAATTTTGCATATCCTAACTTAGATAGGATATTCAGGTTGATTCTTGAGCTGGGGTGGGTCTTGGGCTTTTAATCAAACCAAGGCTACGAGCTGAAAATCTCAACTGAGGCACTCTCAAAACATGTGTTGTATAATTATTTGATATTAACAAAAATTAAAGGATGTGAGGGAAATCATTGTTCATTTACACGCATTGCATTGTGGTTTGTGGATTACAATAGTAATTTACAATGTTTTGCTTTTTTTTTTTTTTTTTTTAAAAAT
>Ga0307517_10013198_pt1 | contig 11250 bp, 10 predicted proteins | sample 23_EM_MG_FD_194515 | JGI IMG/M metagenome (GOLD analysis project Ga0307517, IMG submission 194515) | Populus trichocarpa ectomycorrhiza microbial communities from riparian zone in the Pacific Northwest, United States - 23_EM | ecosystem: Host-associated > Plants > Roots > Unclassified | place... | reverse complement strand
TTCCTCGCGGTGACGGGTGTCACGGTGATTAGCAGCATAGCCGGACAGCATGCTCCAGGTTATCCGAACCCGGCGCAGATCGTTTTGTTCGTTGCCGTGCCAGTAACTGTCACGTCGGCGCTAATCGCGGCGATGGCGCTTGTGCACCTGAAGAAAAAAGGTGCGCTTGCACTCACTTTCGCCGCCTTGGCCTCGCTTCTTTGCGTCCTGCCGTTTATGACTTTCTATGCTGGTGGCGTTTAAAGTCCGCGAAGCGGAACGGCAGCTAACCCCCCAGTTTCGGACTCAGCCGCCCGGCGCGGGATGCCCCAGATAGGCCAGCCGCCGCACCTCACGTCGCCCGCGCACCACAGTGTCGAGGATCAGGCCGGCGAAGAAGCACAACGCCGCCAGGATGATCAGCCCGGTCGCCATGATGGCTGTCGGCAGACGCGGCACCAGGTGCGTGTGGTAATAAGTGATCGCCAGCGGAATACCCAGCGCGAGCGCCGCCAGCGCGAGCAGCGCGCCGATCGCGCCGAAGAACAGTAACGGCCGCTCGATCCGGTACAGCGTGACGATCGTGTTGAGGATGCGGAAGCCGTCCGAATAGGTCGACAGTTTCGACGTCGACCCTTCCGGCCGCGAAAAATAGCGCGTCTCGACCTCGCCCACCGGCATGCGCAATTCGAGGGCGTGGACGCTGATCTCCGTTTCGATCTCAAACCCGCCCGACAGCACGGGAAAGCTCTTCACGAAGCGCCGCGAGAACACGCGGTAACCCGATAGAATATCGGTGAAACTCCGCCCGAACAGGCGCGTCAGCATGCCGGTCAGCAGCTTGTTGCCCATCACGTGGCCGCGGCGATAGGCGGCATCCTGCTGCGTCACGCGGCTGCCGACCACCATGTCGAGCTGTTCGTCGAGCAGCTTCTGCACGAGCTGCGGCGCCGCCTCCGCGTCATACGTCGTGTCGCCATCAGCCATGACATAGATGTCGGCGTCGACATCGGCGAACATGCGGCGGACGACATTGCCTTTGCCCTGCATCCGCTCGCATCGAACGATCGCGCCGGCCCCGCGTGCGACCTCGATCGTGCGGTCCTTCGAATTGTTGTCGTAAACGTAGATCGTCGCGGTCGGCAGCGCCGCGCGGAACCCGGCGACCGTCTGCGCGATCGCGGCGTCCTCGTTATAGCAGGGCAGCAGGACTGCGATGCGTGGTTCTGTCATCCCGGCCGGCGCCCCCAAAACCTTCTCCCCTTGTGGGCGAAGGATACGGAGACTTGCGAGCTTGCTCGCTAGTCGTAGTTGGATGAGGGGAAGCGAAGCGCAGCTTCGCGCGGTCGCGAGAGCGACCGCCTACCCCTCACCCAGCTTCGACTAGGGCCGCGCAAGGGCGCGACCCAAGTCTGCGCAACCCTCTCCCACAAGGGGAGAGGGATAACAATGTCACTTCTTCGCCGGAGCCTTCTTCGCGGCCGGCTTCTTGGCGGGGGCTTCCTCAGCGGGTTCCGCCTTGGCGGCCGGAGCCTTCTTGGTCGCGGCCTTCTTGACCGGTTCCTCGGCCTTGGCTTCCTCGACAGGAGCCTCGACCTTCGCATCCGCCTTCGCCGGCGCCTTCTTGGTCGCCGCCTTCTTCACGGGCTCCTCGGCCTTGGCGTCGTCCGCCTTGTCGGCCTTGTCAGCCTTGGCCGCGGGAGCCTTCTTGGCAGCGGCCTTCTTCGCCTTGGGCTTGTGATTGTCGTGGTCGTGATGGTGCGTGCCGGTGGCGAAACCGTCTTCCGACTCGATCGCTTCCTCGAGCTGGGCGCGAGTCACTTCGCGGTCGGTGACGTCGGCGGTCGAGAACAGGAAATCGACCACCTTGTCCTCATAGAGCGGGGCGCGCAGCTGGGCGGCCGCCATCGGCTCGTTGCGGATATATTCGACGAAGCGCTGCTGGTCCTGCGGGGCATATTGCGCCGCCGCCTGGCTGATCAGCCGGCTCATTTCCTGGTTGGTGACCTCGATGCCATTGGCCTGGCCGATTTCCGACAGCAACAGGCCCAGGCGCACGCGGCGCTCGGCGATCGCCTGATAGTCGTCGCGCTCGGCTTCCATCTCGGCCAGCGCGGCCTCGGCGTCGGGCTCGTGCGTCGCTTCGTGCTTGAGCTGCTCCCAGATCTGGTCGAACTCGGCGGCGACCATCGACGGCGGCACCGGGAAGTCGTGACCAGCGGCGAGCTGGTCGAGCAGCTTGCGCTTCATGTGGGTGCGAGTCAGGCCGTTGAGTTCCTGCTCGATCTGGCCCTTGAGCAGGCCCTTGAGCTGCTCGAGATCGTTGAGGCCGAGCGACTTGGCCAGGCTGTCGTCGATCTTGGTCTCACCCGCAGTCTTCACCGACTTGACGGTCAGGTCGAACGTCGCCGGCTGGCCCTTCAGTTCCTCGGCCGGATAATCGTCGGGGAAAGTGACCTTGATGGTCTTCTCGTCGCCCGCCTTGACGCCGACGACCTGGTCCTCGAAGCCCGGAATCAGCCGGCCCGAGCCGATCTCGACCGCCATGTCGGTACCGGTGCCGCCATCGAAGGCGACACCCTTCTTGTCCTTGCCGACGAAGTCGAGCGTGACGAGGTCACCGGTCTTGGCCTTGTAGCCGTCCTTGGTGTCGTCCCAATTCTTCTGCTGCGCGGCGAACTTCTCGAGCTGCGCCTGGATTTCTTCCTCGCCGGCCGGAACCGTCAGCCGATCGAGCTTGATCGCATCGATCGCGGGCGCGGGCACGTCGGGCAGAATTTCGAGTTCGACCTTGAGCTCGGCGTCCTTGCCCTTCTCATAGTCATTCTCGAGCCGGACCGACGGCTGCATCGCCGGGCGCAGCTTTTCGTTGCCGATCAGGGTCTGGATGCCTTCCTGGATCGCCGCGTTGAGCGCGTCCTGGGTCAGCGCCTCGCCGTGCATCTTGCGGACGAGGTTGGCGGGCACCTTGCCCGGGCGGAAGCCCGGCATGCGGACCTGCGGGGCCACGCGCTTCACCTCGGCGTCGACTTTGGCGTCGATCTCCTTGGCGGTGATCGTCAGCGTGTAGGCGCGCTTGAGCCCCTCGTTCAACGTCTCGACAGTCTGCATTTCAGGCCTTCATCTTTCCGGAAAATCAATTGGTGGCCACCCCGCCCCAAAGGCGCGGGGACTGGTGCGGGCGAAGGGACTCGAACCCCCACATCTTGCGATACTGGAACCTAAATCCAGCGCGTCTACCAGTTCCGCCACGCCCGCGAGAGGACCGCCGGTCGGCGGCGTCTATAGCAACTGCCCCACCGGGAGCAACCCGCTTGGCAATCAACGACGCGACAAAGGCGCAAAAGGTGCCAGCCGCGCGCTGCTTGTTAGCGCGATCGCAACCAGCGCGCCGCTATCGCCAGGACCGTGGTTGGCCTTCCGATACCCTCCGCGCGCACGATGACCGGCGCCCGTTCACCGTCGCGGGGAGCCTCGCATCCGGCGCCCCATACCGTGCCGGGCTATCGCGCGGATATCGATGGTCTTCGCGCGCTCGCGATTCTGCCCGTGCTGCTGTTCCATCTGGGCGTGCCGGGCCTTCCCGGCGGTTTCGTCGGCGTCGACATCTTCTTCGTCATCTCCGGCTTCGTGATCACCCGCGGGCTGTGGGCCGATCTCGATACGGGCCGCTTCTCGCTGGGCGGCTTTTACGAACGCCGCGTGCGCCGGTTGCTGCCGGCGCTCGGCGTGATGTTCGTGGCGACCACGCTCGCCGCCTGGCTGATCCTGCTGCCGCCCGCACTGATCCATTATTCGCAATCGCTCGCCGCGTCGGCGGTGTCGGCGTCCAATCTCTTCCTGTGGGTCGGCTCGGGCTATTTTGCCCCCGATGCCCGGCAGGTCCCGCTGATGCACCTCTGGTCGCTGGCGGTGGAGGAGCAATTCTACCTGCTGTTTCCTCTCCTGCTCGCGGCCGGCCATCGCCATTTCCGCCGCGCCTGCGGCCCTGCCCTGTTGATCGTCGCACTGATCAGCTTCGCGCTCAACCTCGCGCTGCTGCCGATCGCACCGTCGGCGACCTTCTTTCTGCTGCCGACCCGCCTGTGGGAGTTGCTGGCCGGCGCGCTGCTCGCTTTATATCCCGTCCGCGCCGGCCCAGCCTGGCTGCGACACGCGGCGGCGATCGCCGGCATCGCCCTGATCGCCCTGCCGATCCTGTGCTATAACGAGCTGACGCCCTTTCCCGGCATCGCCGCCTTGCCGCCGGTGCTGGGAGCCGCGGCGCTGATCCTTGCCGGGCTCTCACGCGGCGATGCCCACCCGGCGACGCCCATCAATCGCATGCTGGCCAGTCCGCCGCTGGTGTTCGTCGGACGCATCTCTTACCCGCTTTATCTGGTCCATTGGCCGATCGTCGTGCTGGTCCGCGAGGCCAGGATGCGCGAGCCGGACGGTCTCACGATCGCTGCGATGATCGCGGGCAGCATCGCCCTCGCCTGGGCGATCCAGCGCTGGGTCGAACAGCCGCTCCGCTTTGCGACAGCCGATCGGCGCACGGTGTTGCGTCTCGCCGCCACAATGTTGTTGATGGCCGCGCTGGCCGGCATCGCGGGCGTCATGACGCGCGGCGCGCCCGGGCGCCTCGCGCTGCCGGCAATGCAGCCGCTGATGACCGATGCGCGCTGGGGCAAAGGGCGCTGCTTCTTCGAAGGTGGCGCAAACCCGCTCGTCTGGCGCGAAGCTGCGTGCACCCGCAGCCGCGCCGCCGGTCCCAAGGTCCTGCTCTGGGGCGACAGCTTCGCTGCTCATTATGTGCCCGGTATCGAGGCGAATGCCGGCGGCATCGCGGCCACCATCGTCCATTATAGCGCGGCCGCCTGCACCCCATTGCTCGACACCAGCGGCATGACGCCGACCTGTCGCGCGTTCAACGAGCATGTCCTCGACGTGGTGCGGCAAGGACAGTTCACCCATGTCGTCATCGCGGCGCGCTGGCAGAATTGGCGGGCGCGCGGCTTCGATGCCTTGCCGGCGACGATCGCCGCGCTGCGCAAGGCTGGAGCGAGCGTGACGGTGATCGGGCAGACCCCGCTGTTCGCCGCCGACGTCCAGACGATCGCCTATCGGTCCGGCGCGACGGATCGGGGCACCGCGTCCTGGCCGGTCGCGGTCGATCGCGGCATCAACCAGGCACTGCGCCGCGCCTCAACCGGCGCGACTTTCGTCGACCCGATCGCCATTCTGTGCGGCGCGGAGGCCTGCCCCTACAAGGCTGGCTCTACTTTCCTGTTCGCCGATGACGGCCATTTCAGCGCGGCCGGCGGCCGCCGCGCGGTCCCGCTGCTCTTCCCTTTCATGCGCGCGCCTACCGACCGTAGGTTTGGCGACCCGGCGCAGAACTGAAGCCATCGACGCGTCGCGAAGGTGCCTGCCTTAAAAAGCAGGGTCGTACGAATGGTCCACAGCAAGTTTTCCCCTGGAGCAACCCCGGGGTCACGAAGGCGTTCAACGAGCGAAAGGAACCGCCATGTCGACCAATCCCCCGCCCGAGACGCCCCCCCCCCAGCAGCCCCCCGAGCCCAGCCAGCCCGCACAACCGACACCCGCTCCGCCGGAGATTTCACCGCCGATGCCCGACATCGATATTCCCTCGCCGGGCGAACAGCCGACCGGCCCTGCCGACCCGCAAAGCTGAATGGGCCTCAGACCGCAACGTAGCTGAAGCCGCCGCCATGAACCCGAAACCCCGGCCGTGGCGGCTCGGCTCTCGGGCGATGCCGGCACCGGTAGCGAAACCAAGGATCAGGACGACGACGCGCCGTAGAGCGCCGTCGTCCTGATCGACGATCAAATCCTGGCGCTGTCGACGATGTTCTTTGCCGCGTCGCGCGTCGCATCGAAATAATGGATCACGGGCGCCTCGAAGGTGATCAGGTACAGCTTGCCGCCGATCACCGCGCCAGTCGCTTCGCCCTTGCGGCGCACTTCCTCGCCCTGGATCACGAAGGTATAGGTGAAGTGAAAGCCGGGCTTGCCCGCAAAGGTGGCCGGTTCGACCCCGTCGATCGACATCAGCGACGTGCCGATCGAGACGCGATAGCTGCTTTCGAACAGCTGAGCGATGTCGGGGGCGAGCATCGTCGAATTGAAGCGCGGCAGCGGCGCCGTCTTCTTTCGCGCGTCGCGGAACAAGGTCGCGTCGTTGTCGATGCCGCTGTAAAATGTCAGGTCGTCGAGCGTCAGTCCGTCGAGCGTCCAGCTTTCAGCATTGCGTCCGGGCCGCGCGCCGAGCCGATTCCAATCGACCGACGGCGTCACCGTCAGCGTCGATTTCGCCACGGCGATCGGCGTGCCTTTCGGTACCAGCTTGAAACCGGCGACGGCGGGCGTCGCGGCAAGGCCGAGCGCCGCGCCGATCGCGGCCAGCTTCCAAATACGCGTCATTGGGTTCCTCCTGCCAACATGGCGATCATCGATTTGTCGGACGCATCGGGTTTGCGTTCCAGATAGGTCTTCAGCGCCGCCTGACCGCCAGGCTGATCGCCGGTGCGCAACAAGCTCAGCCCCAGGCCGCGCCATGCTTCGACCGGCGCCTCGGGCGCCACGGCTGCGTCATGGTAGAAGCCGGCGGCTGCCTTCAGATCCTCCGGGCGCCCCCGCGCCCGATAGAGTTCGCCGCGCGCGTAGTTGAGCGCCGGCGTCCAGCCGGTCCGGGCGAGATAGTCGATCAGGAATTCGGTGCCGCCGAAGTCGTTCAACTTCACCTGATCGTCGATGAAGCTGGGCCAAAAAGCCGCGAGCGAGGCGCGATATTGCGTTTCCCCCGTCTGCCAGGTGGCGGAAACCGGGATTTTCTTCGCCTCCGCCGTCAATGCCGCGACGCGTTCCGCGGTGGGCGGATGGCTCGCGAACAGGCCGCCATTCTTGTCCTTGCGGCTCTTGGTGCCGCGCGCGACCGCCGTCGCATCAGCTTCGGCGCGAAACTGCTCCCAGATCTTGGGCACTTCGTTGGGATCGTAGCCGGCCCTGGTCAGCATCCCCACCGATTCGGCGTCGGCATCGGCTTCCTGCTCGCGCGAGAATTGGAAGATGGCCGATATCTGGCCGATGGCCAGCAGCAGGCCGATCAAGCCGAACATCGCCATGAAGCTCGCCCCTGCCGCGCGACGCCGCGCCTCGCGAAAGATCATCAGCGAATGGCGATTCTGGTAATGGACGTATTCGTGGGCAAGCACCGCCGCCAACTGCGCCTCGTTCCGCGTCCGCAGGAATAACCCAGACCACACCTGCATCATGCCATTGGGGGTTAAAATACGCCGTGCGGGTGATGTAGATGCGCACCTCCGAACACCGCGGCCCCACCGTTCGGCAAAAAACCTGGCGCACATACGCATTCAGCGCGGCATCGCGGATGACGAAGTTGGAATTCTTGAGCTGGCGCTCCTGCTCATCCATCTGCATCCAAAGGCCGCGTTCGTCCTTGTCTTGCGGCTGATAGGGCGGCGCGACGATGACGGCTGGTTCGGTGCTGACCGCCGGCGCGGGTGACGCAGCCGGAACGGCCTGTGCCGACGCCACCGAGCTCGTCACCAGCGACAGCGCCGCCGCGCAAAGCGCGACGTTCCGCCCGATCATTTTTTGGCGTCTGCCGGGGCTGGTGTCCCGGTCGGCGCGATGCGCCCCGGAAAACCACCGAGCAATTGTCCCACGCGCTTCGCCGCACCATCCGGGGTTCGAACGTCTCCACCCATTTGCGGGTCGGCGTTCAACCAGATGACGTCACCCGTCTTCAGGTCGACCAGTCCGGCATAACCCACATGGATGCCGGGGACGATCGCGACACCAAACATCGCTCCAAAGATCTGCGCCGCCTTGCGCCCGCTCGACCCGTAGGAATCGAAGGTATAGAAAAACAGCGCATAATCCGCGTCCGTCATCTTGGCGATCCGCTGTGTGCCGTCCCCCAGCGTCCAGTCGAACTTGTCTTTCTTGGTCGGCAGCCGCGCCCCGACGAACAGCCGGTTGACCTGGATAGACTGCGCCACCGCGGTGAAAAGCGCGCGATATTCGGCCAGATAGGCACCATCGTCGCCGTCCGGGTCCTGATCCTTGAAAACCAACTTGGCACCGGACACTGTACCGTTACTGCGCAGCGCGTCGGCAATTTCCTTGCGAGCCGTCGCGGTCCAATCGGCATTGGGTTCGTTGACCCCGCCCGTCGTCATCGTGCCCACAGCGACGTCCGGGCGGAACACGACTACAGTGACCTGATGGTCGGTTGGAAAGGTAAAGCCGGGTTTGGTAGCCGACCGCTCCTGCGCCACCGCAGTGGCCGGGCACAACATAACGACAGCGGCTACTAGAGCCGCCCAGATTTTCCCCATGACAGCGAGCCCCCTATTTTTGATTCGCTGCGGATAATCTAGCGACGAGCCGTTGCGCCAGCAAGACAGGTAGCGACCGTCTTCAATCCATTACTCAAATACCGCCAGCGCCCGGTCGACAACAATCATCTGTTCGGCAATCGCCGTGCGGTGAGCACCTTCACCGGCGCCGCGGGCACTTCCCCCTTGAACGACCCGCGCACCGTCGCGTTGGGATCGACCGGCGCGTCGAAAATCTTGAGCACCACATCCATGCCATCGACCACCCGCCCGAATGCGGCATAGCCCAGATTGGTCTTGGTCGCGTCGTCGGGCTTGGTCGGGTCGGCGTCGAACGATGGCTGATCGCCGACGCTGACCGTGAAGTCGCCGCGTGCCGAGCCGGGCGCCAGTCGGGCGGTCGACAGCGTGCCGTTGAGGTGCTTGAGGCCGGTGATCGTGGTCGGTTCGTGCTTGATCGGCGGCAGCGTCCGCTTGGGGTCGCCATTGGTGCCGAACTGCACGAAGCCGAACTTATCGGCGACCTTGCAGGTACGGTAGAAGGTAATGCCGTCGAGCTTCTTCTGATCGACGTAATGCAGGAAATTGGCGGCGGTGACCGGCGCCTTCACCACCTCGACCTCGACCGTGAAGCTTCCCGCCGTTGTCGTGATCCGGACTCGCGGCAGCGCGGTGGCAGGAGTCGGCGCGACAGCCGGTGTCGGCACGGGCTGCGGAGCGGGTGCCGGACTCGTCTGCGCCAGCACCGGCGTCGCCAGCAGCCCCAAGGTCATGGTGATCAGTCGCCGCATCGTCCGCACTCCTCTGGGAGCCAGCCTATTTCGCCGTGCACGCGGCGGCAACTGATCAATCGGCCGGCACCGCAGCCCGTACGACCACCTCGGTCAGGAAAGCGCCTTCTTGAGCAAGTCGTTGACCACGCCCGGGTTGGCCTTGCCCTGCATCGCCTTCATCGTCTGACCGACGAAGAAACCGAACAACGCTTCCTTACCGCCGCGATATTGCTCGAGCTGGTTGGGGTTGTTGGCCAGTACGTCTGCGATGACTTTCTCGATCGCGCCGGTGTCGCTAGTCTGCTTGAGCCCGCGCTCCTCGACGATCTTGCCCGGCGCATCGCCGGTTTCGAGCATCACCTCGAATACCTGCTTGGCGAGGCTGCCCGACAAGGTGCCATCGCCGACCAGGGCTAGCAACTCGGCCGCCTGCCCCGGCGAGACCGGCGATTCGGTGATGTCCTTGCCCAGACGGTTCAACGCACCGAACAGTTCGGACGATACCCAGTTTGCCGCCGCGACGGGCTTGGCGCCCTGATCGAGCAGCGTGTCGAACCAGCGCGCGATCTCGACCTCGGCGGTCAGGACGTTGGCCTGGTACGGCGTGATCCCCTGCGCCTCGTACCGCGCGCGCTTGGCGCCGGGCAGTTCGGGCAGGCTCGCACGGCACGCTTCCAGGAACGCGTCATCGAGTTCGAGCGGCAGCAGGTCGGGATCGGGGAAATAGCGATAATCGTGCGCGTCTTCCTTCGATCGCATCGACCGCGTCGTGCCGGTGTCGGGATTGAACAGCCGCGTTTCCTGGACGATCTTGCCGCCCGATTCGAGCATTTCGACTGCATGACGAAGCGGATCGAGTTGACGTTCTTGGTTTCGGTGCGCGTGCCGAAATCATCGCCCGGCTTACGCACCGACACATTGACGTCGGCGCGCATCGATCCCTGGTCCATATTGCCGTCGCACGAGCCGACATAGCGCAGGATCGAGCGCAGCTTGGTCAGATACGCCCCGGCCTCGGCCGGCGAGCGCATGTCGGGCTTGCTGACGATCTCCATCAGCGCAACGCCCGAGCGGTTGAGGTCGACGTACGAGCGCGTCGGATGCTGGTCGTGCATCAGCTTGCCGGCGTCCTGCTCGACATGGATGCGCTCGACGCCGATCTGTTTGGTCGGCTCGGCCTCGCCTTCCAGTTCGATCTCGACCGAACCCTCGCCGACCAGCGGGTGGTAGAGCTGGCTGATCTGATAGCCCTGCGGCAAATCGGCGTAGAAATAATTCTTGCGATCGAACCGCGACCATTTGTTGATCTTGGCGTCGATCGCCATGCCGGTGCGCACCGCCTGGCGGATGCATTCGCGGTTGGGCACCGGCAGCATGCCGGGCATCGCCGCATCGACCAACGACACTTGCGTATTGGGTTCGGCGCCGAATTCGGTCGCCGCGCCGGAGAACAATTTGGCCTGCGAGGTCACCTGTGCGTGCACCTCGAGCCCGATGATCACTTCCCAGTCGCCGGTGGCGCCACGGATGCGGTATGTCGAGGGAGCGGCAGTGCTGAGCGGTTCGGTCATGACGGCGCGAATAGCCCCAGCCATGCACAGGCCGCAAGACATGGCGTGATGACGTCTTAGCGCAGCGCGTAGACGTCCGCGCTTCGAATCCAGCCCGTGACGGGCCGGCCGCTACCGACGAAGTCGACCTGCAACCAGCCCGGCTGGACGGCGCGGACGCCGAGGCCGTCGCCCTTGACGACATAGGTCTTGCGCGGCGCCTTGCTCAGCGGCGTCTGAAAGAAATAGGCTTTGGCGCTCTTTACCACCGCGATCGACCTCCAAAGGTAGGCAGTCGCGAGGGTAAAGTCTGCCGGCTGCTCCTTGTCGGCGAAATGCTGCACGTTCCAGCACCCGCCATGCTCGCTCGCCAGCCGCAATTGAAAACCGCCCTGACCGTCCTTCACCAACCGGCCGGCGATCGCGTCACCCGGAGTTTCGGGAAAATAGCTTCGGATCGCGATATCGGAACCGCCCGGCTTTCCCGTGAAATAGAAGATGCAGTTGAACTGCCCGTTGCCGGTCGACGACTGGAAATAGCCGCTGACGGCATGCGACGCAGGGTCAACGGCCATCAGCATC
>Ga0307517_10013197_pt1 | contig 11250 bp, 6 predicted proteins | sample 23_EM_MG_FD_194515 | JGI IMG/M metagenome (GOLD analysis project Ga0307517, IMG submission 194515) | Populus trichocarpa ectomycorrhiza microbial communities from riparian zone in the Pacific Northwest, United States - 23_EM | ecosystem: Host-associated > Plants > Roots > Unclassified | place... | reverse complement strand
TTTCAACATTGAATTTGTTGAAAATAAAGATTTGTAATTTTTACTATTTACTCTTTATGAAGTTATCATGATCTCATGATCTAGGTTGCAGGTTTAACAGGTTAACCCGAGTTGACTTGAGTTGTATTTTTTGATTTTTTTTAATTGATTTTTTTTCGATTTCATCCTTTAACATTGGGTTGGTTGAAAATTGGACTTCGTAATTTTTTTATTTTCTTTTTACGAGGTTATTTTGATCTCATGACTCAGGTCACGGGTTTAGTGGATTAACCCGGGTTAATTATGGTAGTTTTTCCTTTTCTTTTTTAATATATATATATATATATAAAATTTCGTTCTTTAATATTGGCTTAATTATGAATTATCCTTTATAATTTATTTTAATTTGATTTTTATAAGGCTATCACAATTGCATGACCTGATAGTCGTCTTAATATTTTTAAAAACAAAACGTCATTTAATATGTCACCATGTGTATGTTTTTGAGTTCATAATTATTTTTTTAAAAAATATATTAACAATACTTAGACATTTTTATCTATATTAAACAAATTAATAATTATCTAGTTACAAACTGTTATTTGTAAATGATAAAAACATCACGCACGACAACAAATCAAATGAATTGGATTGTCCAAACTTTTTGTATTCTTCATAATTTGTTTCCAAATATAGAAGAAATCGTGAATTTTGTTGAGACTTCAAATACAGCTTGAAAATGAATTTCATTTTTTATTTTTTTCGCGTGACAAAGTATTTACTATTTAGATTATGAATTTGATTAAAAAGAACACAAAGGATGGAGAAGAAAATTCTTGAACTACCGTGGTTCATTTAATTCACAAATTTAACCAATATAATAATAATAATAATAGGATCAATTAATTTTTCTAAATTAAATAAATAAAAAGTTTGGATGAACACAACTATTCATTTATACACCAAAAATGGATGAATATTTGGTGCACAAAATATTTTGGAATGGCCTGCAAAAGTCATTTAGATATTTAATAAGTAGATGCGAATGAATTGACCTTTTAGAAAGTAACATTTCATTGTTTCTTTCTGGGATTTTGGATATATTTGCTTATCTTTTTATTTTAAAAGTGTTTTTATTTGAAAAAACACTAAATTAATATTTTCAAGTATTTTTATTATTATTTTAATATATTGATGATACAAAAATAAAAAAATTATTTTAATATATTTTCAAAAAAAAAAACTACTTTAAAAATTGATTTTTTTTAATCCCAATCTCTTTATCTTTAATCACCACTCACATTAATCCATAATTTTAGTACAAACTAAAATTAGGAGATTTATTATTTATAACCTAACCTAAGATTTGAACGATAGCCAATTCCCTCAATAATCAAAGCTAGATCTGTACAGTATATATCTCCACAATTACTATAACATATGTGATAATTGTTTTATTTTACTGGAATCGATTTATTATTATTATTGCTCCACTTGGTTACTTTACTTAATTGAAATTAAATCTTTTATCCTAATGATGTTGCGGCATTGCATTTGTTTTTGCGTTTTAAAAACGCTTTTGAAAAAATTTGAAATTTTTTTATTATTTTCTTTGTTTTAAATTAATATTTTTTGATGTTTTTATATCATTTTAATGTACCGATGTCAAAAATAATTTTTAAAAAATAAAAAAAATATTATTTTAATACATTTCCGAGTGAAAAACAATTTGAAAAGTAATCGCAACTACACTTCCAACCACGCAAGCGTTTTTAAATGTTTGGTAATATTTTAAAAACTAATTTCATAATAGTTTTCATGTATTATTTAAAAAGATTTAATATTTTTTAAAAAAACCACAATCACAGCTAAAAGCCACGAACTTTTATAAACAGACTCTTGCTCTTAAGAGTTATTTGAAATGAATTACACAGTAATTTCGTGCTAATAGGAGGAGTATTTGGTAATGAGCTTGCTCCTAATACCCTAAAAAACCCTTTTCACGATTAAATTATGGAGTTAGAGATTCCCAACATTCCCACGCTATAAACAATTAATTAATTAATTAATTTAAATGTGGATTAGATCCTTGTGTTATCTCAACTTGTTTAATGTCCGTACTTCATTTACAGAATTTATTAGCATGATTAATCGCATGACGTGTCCTCTTTGACTTTTTTTTACCACAATTTATATTCTTACTCCCTTTTCTTAATACCAAAAGGCATTTAATAAAATACAGCAAAAGTTTATACATGTTCGGTAAAAATATTTTTACCTCTAACGGGATCTAGCATGGTGCTCGAGCTCAATATTTTTTTGAAATTGTTTTTAAGAATTTTATATTTTTTAGTATTTTATGTCAATTCAAAATATATTATTTTAAATATAATATAATTTTAAATATCATAATGATAAAATTACACTCCAGTTATTCCTCTACGTAAAAGAACTAGACTCATGAACTATAAATACATCATGGATCCTTCAATTTCTACATTCACAATCTTTTTATTCTTAACACTTTCAGTATACATATTTTCATAATTTATCTCTCTAAAATATCATTGTGTTTTTTTTCTTAATAAAATTATTGACTTAAATATTAGAGAGTTCTCATACCTCATCAAAGAAGATCTTTTACAAGTACTAGCTATTAACCACCTTGATTTACTAGACACCTCCTGTTGCTAGTCACCAATCACCATATCTTTTTATATCAAGCCACCAGACATCACTTGCTATTAACTATCAACCACTTGATCTTTTTATATCAAGTCACCGTATATCTTAACTATAAAAAATAGATTAAATTATTTAAACCGAGATATTAACTGATTATCCAACACATTAACTTTATTGCTAACGGAACTCATCACCTGTGTATCATCTACTTGATTTCTTTCGAAGAACATCTGAGATCATCACTGGAATAGCCTGGCAAGCATTCTGCTTGATTCACTCAATTCAGATGAAAGATCATTCTGACGGTTGGTATAATGACCTGCACAAGGAATGTGGCACAGCCATTTGGTTTAGATTGACAGCATAAAGAACATGCTCAAATTAATTCCCTTCACTTAAATTGATGCATCGTATACGTAAAATACAGAGTTAAAGTTTCTCAAACCCTCAACTTACACAAACTGAGAGAACTCTTGACTCAAAATTCCTCAATAATCAATCTTTAAACTACTTTGAAAAAATAACATATAAATTCTTCATCTGCTTTTCTTTTCAGAGATTTCTCTCCTGTCTGTTTTAGCATGGCCACCTAAAGAAGAAAGCAATGCCAATAAAACTTGGGGATCCTGAGGCAAATTTCGAATTTCACTGCGGGTTTCCTGCTTAAGAGATGCCTCTCTGTGCAAATTTTGTTTCCTGGAACAGGAATGGTTTAGAGATCAAGAAGGAATCCTGCACTTTCTTGCAGACTTCTTCTTTCTCTTATCACCCCTTTGCCTCCTACCTAACAATCGACACCATCGACGAAAGCTCTGCCTCTCCACGCTTCCCTTCTCTGCCTTTCAGCTCCTTACACACACCATCCATTTTCTCTTGGATAATCAACCTAGCAAACTCATCAAGAACCCTACTAGCAAACATCCTCTCTTTATCATGAGCCCTGTGCTTCCCCTTCGAATGACTAAAAACCACCGAAACCAACAACATTACACAGTTCACTCCATTTCTATTTACCCTAAGCTTCCAGGCACTTAAAATCCTGTAAAAGCCGACGATATTTCTTCTTCCCTAACCTCACTATCGTTTTCGTCTTCCATTATAACTGCAAAAATTGTACAAATACAGAATTCGCAGCTCGAAACTATGAACTTGACTATATATAGAAAGGTTTGGATTCAAATAATGAGGTGGAAGTTACTTTGGGGTAGAGGTGATTATTTTCAGTTCGGTTCGGTTTTTATAAAAAAAGAATAACCAAACCGATTTTTTTTAAAAAAAACCGAAATCGGTTCAAACCGACCAGTTTTGGTTCAGTTTTTTAGGACAAAAACCGGTTTGACTCGATTTTTTTGTTTTGGCTCGGTTTTTTTCCGGTTTGGGTTCGGTTTGGTTTTTTCGGTTTCATACTTATAAAACCAAAACCGAACCGAACCGATCGGTTTTTTTTAAATTTTAATCGGTTTTTTTTCACGGTTCGGTTTTTTCAATTATTTTTTTTTGATTTTCTCTGTTCAATCAGTTTTTTAGTTTTTTTACTCGCTTTGTGCCCATTGTCTTTGTCCAAATTTCTTTAATGAAATAAATTTTTTTTTTAAATGAGGAAGTAACAATCCAACTAGACGTAGTAATTTTGTCAACAGAATCATTAGTTTTTTAATAAATAGTTTTTTTTTAATTAATGTAAAAACTATCCTTTTCAAAAACGTAATTCATTTAAATATTGCTTTATTTATTTTTTATCCAACCGACTAAACCTATTTTCTTACCATTAAAATTAAACCTTCAAAAATCCTCATGACATCAACCCTTAACAAATTTAGGGTCCATGACTTGGACGTTGCAATTTTTTCAACACTGATTTACCAACTCCTATGATATTTTTTTTTGATAAAATAATTGTTCTTACATTAAATTAAAATAACATATAATGCATTAACTTGAAAAAAATTAACATAAAATTTTATCACAAAATGCATTAACTTGAAAACAATTCTTTAAAAATGTTTATAATTGTTAAAATAAAGTGATAATTTATTAAATGTTCGTTTATTATTATAATATCGGTTGTTTTTTAAAATGATTTTTAGTTAAAAATATATTAAAATAATATATTTTTTATTTTTTAAAATTTATTTTTATGCTTAAAAATGTTAAACTTATACTTTGAAGTCTTAAAAATGTTTATGAATTTTCAAAATTTTAATATAACAACCTTTAAAAAAACACAACTTATTAATTGAGCTGGGCTAGTCCAAAGCCCACAAACCCATCCTAACCACACGCGACGAGCCTCCTCTCTATAAAACCCGATCTCCACTCCACAAAAGCCCCCCCTCTCTCTTTCTAGGGTTTCCTTCTCCACTAGATCTTAACCCATTCACCACCTTATCCTCCGCCAGGACAACTCAATCCCTAATTCCAAACATGATGCAACAGCCCGGAGTCGCCGGAGTGGGGGCCCCACAACCAGATCAACAACAACAATACCAACAACAACAGCAGCAATGGATGATGCAGCAACAGCAACAATCGCAACCGGTGCCTCCTCCTGCTGGCTGGAATCCGCCGCCTGTTCCTCCTCCGACCCAGTACGGTGCAGCCGCCGGAAGTGGAGGAGATGGAGACGAGATTAAGTCGTTGTGGATCGGGGATTTGCAGCAGTGGATGGATGAGAATTATCTTCTTAGCATCTTCTCTGCAACTGGAGAGGTAATCCAAAATTTAATTTTGGTTTTAATTTTTTTTTAAAAAGAAGCTTTAATTTTAATTTGTATAATTGTGTACGTGCCTGTGCTTGAGAAAGAAAGTAAATTTTATGGCTGGTTTTTTTACGAGTGTGGCATTTCTTTTTTATTTTGTTAACTTTCGTGTGGATATATAGATTTGTGTGTATTTGCTGTGAATTGAAAAAACTTTTAAGAAATCGAGAATTGTTTTGTTTTGTTTTTAATGGCGATCTCTTTTTGAGAATTGGGTTTTTTGATGGAGTATAAAAAATAGAGAGAGAAAGAAACATGGGGTATGCTTGTTTCTTTGAATTGGGTTTGTGTTGATAAGAAAATAAATGGTGTATATGCACTTGTAGGAAAACGAGAATTGTTTTGTATTGTTGATTAATGGCGTTCTCTTTTCAAGAATTGGGTTTTTTGATGGAAACAAGGGGTTATTGATAGTCAAAAAATAGAGAGAGAGAAAAAGAAACATGGGGTATGTTTATTTGTTTGAATTGTGTGCCGTGTTGATGAGAAAATAAATGGTGTATATTATAGAAAGAATTTTGACAAGTGCTATACTTGTTTTGTGATTTGGATGCAGCTTTACACACTGCTCAGCTACATTGTTGTGTTGTTTTCTGAGTTGTCTTCCTCTTGTCATGTATAACAGATTGTTCAAGCTAAGGTTATTCGTAATAAGCAAACGGGTTATCCAGAGGGTTATGGTTTTATTGAGTTTGTAAGTCGTGCTGCAGCAGAGAGAATTTTGCAGACATACAATGGCACACCAATGCCAAATAGTGAGCAGGCTTTCCGGCTGAACTGGGCAACCCTTGGTGCTGGTGAGAGGCGGCAAGATGATGGGCCTGATTTTACAGTTTTTGTTGGAGATTTGGCTGCTGATGTCAACGATTACCTTCTACAAGAAACATTTAGAAATGTGTACCCATCTGTGAAAGGTGCAAAAGTTGTTACTGATAGGGTCACTGGACGTTCCAAGGGATATGGATTTATTAGGTTTGCTGATGAAAATGAACAAAGGCGTGCCATGGTTGAGATGAATGGACAATACTGCTCTACCAGGCCCATGCGGATTGGACCAGCTGCCACGAAGAAACCCTTGACCCAGCAGTATCAGAAAGGTACGTGTTCTGCAACTTTGGTTGCTGTGGAGTGTAGATGTTGTTTTTGTTATTTTATTTTTTTCTGCTTACATTTGCATGCTTATCTCTTATGTTGAAAATGAACATCGAATTGGTAAGTTGAATGTTGTGTGCTATGTATGTATTTTTCTTTTTTGAGTTGATGTTTCCTAAACATATTCTTATTTTCCGTGCCTCCAGTTATGCACTTGAAGCTAGATGGATTTTAAAGAGTCATTTCCTTCCAGTACTTACCTATGTAAACTTGGGCACATTTAATTTAGTTAAAACATGCAAAAACTTATATAAAACTCATGTTGTCTTAAAGCAGGACACCGAGAGGCTCTCATTTTGGGGGGCCTGGAACTGACTTCAGCTGAAATGATTCCACTTAAATGCGTGGCCTCATTTTAGGTCAGTTATTTTGTTTACGTCGTAAGCTTAATTTCTTGTGGCGCTTTGCTACATTCACGAATTACTTTCCAGTTCGTTATTTTCAAAGAGTTACGTGTCAAGTTAAATATATTCTTTTTCCTAAAGATAGTTCAATTCCGTTCCACAGTTCCTTTATTTATGTAAATCAGACAAGAATTGTTGGTTTATCTCTTCATGGTCAGCCCTTTACTTTATTTACATGCTATTTTTTAAGAGTTACATGTCAAGTTTAATATGTTCTTTTTCCTAAAGATAGTTCAATTCCGTTCCACAGTTCCTTTATTTACATGTCAAGTTAAATATGTTCTTTTTTCCTAAAGATAGTTCAATTCCGTTCCGCATTTCCTTTATTTATGTAAATCAGACTAGAATCGTTGGTTTATCTCTTCATGGTCAGTCCTTTACTTTATTTACATGTTATTTTTGAAGAGTTACGTGTCAAGTTAAATATGTTCTTTTTCCTAAAGATAGTTCAATTCCGTTCCGCATTTTCTCTATTTATGTAAATCAGACGAGAATCGCTGGTTTATCTCTTTATGGTCAGTCCTTTACTTTATTTACATATGGTCAGCAACTATTTTTGAGTTTTTGTTTGGTATTTACTTCAAGTGAAAATATTTTCTCTGCTGTTGATTCCGAGCATTAGAAACCTTATGAAGCAACTTATGACGATGGATTCAGAGATGCTCTCTGTCGTGGGGAGCACCATTCTGACTTCCATTCTTAGAGTTGTTTTCGTCTCACCTCGAGCTGCTCTTTTTTTTAATCATGTGCTGTCTCTTATTATTATTTTTCGTTTGTGAGATGGAGTGCATCCTTGATCTGGAGGAAGGACTTGATTACACGCTTTTGACATTCTAATTTCTAAGCACCTACTTGAGGATCAAGTCCTTGCATCTTTTTTATAGAGATCTATGTGAATTTAGTTTTATATGTTATTGGTTTATTCGATTTGGAAAAAAGTCTCTTTCTTCCATGACCATCAACTTTTTGACTCCATCCTGTCTTGTAGGTGTCATTTTCTTATTCTTCTTTCTTTGTCGTGGGCTTGTCATTGCTTGAAATTTAGATAGGTTGTAGACTGAACTTTTGCTTTTGTTTTCCTGTTCTCTTTACATGAGGGAAATCAGGAAATATGTTAACATGGTACCTAGAATATCCATTTTGTTCTCCAAGCAACCGATGGGTTTTTATTGTTGATCATAATAGGAAAAGTGTACTGACCTAAATTCTGAATCCCGTTTCCCATCCTTGGCAAGTATGAATCTAGTTTGGAACTTTCCAATTGTTCATGCTTTTAAGTTTGGATATTGCTGAGTATTGGGGCATTCGATACTTTCCATCTTGATTTTATGCTTAAGATGTTCATCCTATTGAAAATGATTACTGAAAATTACTTCATTGATGCTCAGCTTTGTGACAACTGACAGCTGTCAACGATGGTAAAGCTGTTGCAAGGCAAGTAATTATTTAGTTACATGTTTCTCCATTCTTTAGGCAATGTTTATCAACTTCAGACTAAAAATAGTGGACACAAAGAGTGTTATCATGGCTATAAACTGAATTTCATTTCTCTCAAGTTGCCTGAAAATACTGGCATTAAGTTGGACTTTGGTCAGGAAGTTGACTTTGCTGGATCAACTCCACTAATATAGTGTTAACTTATTAATCATTCTTTGTTTGTTGTGTTTGCTTTGGTTTTTTCTGTTATCTATGTGATCCTCTGTAAATATCTGTAACTTGTGCTTTTTTACCCTAAAGAACAATCATCTTTGCAATTTCTCAAGAACAGAAAAATCTGATCGTGTTTTTTCTCGCATGCTTCTCAGAAGAGGTGGTTTTGTCATCTTTAAACTCATTCCTGCATGATTATGTTGTTTAGTTTATTCTATTATCTCCTTGGATTTTAATACAACGATTATCCTTCAGGGAAGCTTTGCTTTCAGTGTCTATTTCTCTTCATTTATGTATATTCATATGTTATTTGACATGCGTTTGCCATGTGCAGCTACTTACCAGAATCCTCAAGGAAATCAGGGAGAGAATGATCCAAATAACACAACAGTGCGTAGTTTGTTTTATTGTTGGTATGAACTATTACTTGTCAAAGTGAATTGACTTGTTAACCTCTTGGCTGCAGATATTTGTCGGGGCCTTGGATCCAAGTGTGACTGATGACACTTTGAGAGCAGTGTTTAGTAAATATGGCGAGCTAGTGCACGTGAAAATACCTGCAGGCAAGCGTTGTGGATTCGTTCAGTTTGCTAATCGGTATTTGAAAAATACTTTAACCTGATTTCTGTTATTTTGCGTTGTAATGATTGCCTCTTTGCCTGATTTGGTTGCCTGCATTTGTTTCATTTAGAACTAGCGCGGAGCAAGCACTATCAATGTTGAACGGAACCCAGATAGCTGGTCAAAATATCCGTCTCTCATGGGGCCGTAGTCCTTCTAACAAACAGGTTTGGTTGATGCCCAATAAATGTTCTCTATTTTTATGTTTATGAATTTCCCAGTGTTTACTAAAAAGGATGCAATTATTGGTTTTGTTCAGGTTCAGCCAGATCAAAGCCAGTGGAATGGCGGTGGATATTATGGATATCCACAAGGATATGATGCATATGGATATGCTGCTGCTGCTCCCCAAGACCCTAACATGTATTATGGAGGCTATCCTGGATATGGAAACTACCAGCAACCGGGAGCTTACCAACAGCAACAGCAGGTAAACTAACCTTGGTTTAGAAGTTTTTAGTCCACCAGATATTGTTCAACATAAAATAAGAGCTCAACTCACCAAGGCTTGGCTAGCATAGAATAAGCTATTTAAGGCTTAAGCTCTTAGAACAACAGTACTTAAATCTCATTCTTTTTTTTTAGTTTAGTTTCTGATTGTTGGGTAATGTAATCTGATGTAAGAGATGCTTCAGGACGTGTCCAATTGCTGGGTGTATTCCTCGTCACTAGAATGATTTTGATCTCTAGTGAGATAGGGGTCTCATTTTCTCCTTTTGTTTTATAATTAACGACATCTGTGTGTTCCTGGTATGTGCAGTGATCTGTTTCCATGGCGGGATTCAAAAAATGCAAGGACTGATGTTAATCAGTAGCCAGAGCAATCTGAGGTTGCAGTTCACTAGTTGCTTGGTGTTTGGAGTTTGGCGTTTTGCTATTTGTTCTGGTGTTAGTTTATCAGTGACAAGTGTGCTGTGGGCACCATTTGAGGCATCAATGCACTCTGATATGATCAGTATGGTTTTGTAATACCATGGTGCCGCAATTCGCACTATCTGTCTACTGGATATTTCGTACCTAACCCTCCATAATCATTTAAATTATGGCTTGCTTTATTTTTAATGGGATGTTTTCTATGCTTTCCAAGTTTTTTGTGCTTTATATGATTGGATGCAATAAAGCCATTATGCTACAGGTCTGCGTTCCAGGGATTGTATTTTCCTGCGGTGAAGCAATGTCCATACTTGGCCGTAAATAATCATTTTACTTTTCTAAAATAATTTTCCAGAAAACGCTAGGATGCAAAATCTGTGGTTGCATCAAATCAAAATTCGTTATCGTAGTTGCTAGTTGAAATTTACTAGTAAATTGATGTTTCCGAAAGTACCCTGCTGGCTTGAAAGTGCTAATAAATGTCCACAGGAGTTCCCATGAATTGCAAAGATTAAAGGGTATCTCAGCTGCATACATGTAAACGCTGCTCTTGTTCTCAATGTGCTTTAACGGACTGTTGGAGACGTGGTCCGCCGACCATTATTTCCACGATCTTTTCCATTCCTTAACCCAAAAGCTATCAAAAACCTGTTGTAGGGCCTTCCTGCTAGTTTACACCTGATATATTATTTTATTCCTATAGAATATACTTAGTTTTATTAATAAAAATATTATTTATCTTTAATATTTATTTATATTTAATTAATATAAAATTATAATTTATATTTGAACTAACATAATGGGTCACATATATTTAAAATAATCTTTAAATAATTTTTATATAAATTCTAAATAACTCTAAATTGTTGAAAATATTCTTAAAACTCCCGAATAATTTTTAAATTTATCAGCCGAGATGAATTTCAGAACCCAACTCTTCCTTCAGACATCACATGTACTGCAGAGGATGATATTTCTTACACGCATGGTCGGCTGGAAACCGATGCTTTAAGCACACCTTTAACTGGCAAGTTTTGCAGGTGCATGTGTTAGAGAAGGTTAATATCTCCTTGCAGCGCTTAACAGCGCAAGTTGGCTTCTTCTTCTTCTTCCTTGGGTCACAGTCT
>Ga0307517_10013196_pt1 | contig 11251 bp, 14 predicted proteins | sample 23_EM_MG_FD_194515 | JGI IMG/M metagenome (GOLD analysis project Ga0307517, IMG submission 194515) | Populus trichocarpa ectomycorrhiza microbial communities from riparian zone in the Pacific Northwest, United States - 23_EM | ecosystem: Host-associated > Plants > Roots > Unclassified | place... | reverse complement strand
CGCTAGATAGTCGGCCGCCCCACGCGCTTCGGCGCAGAGGCGCTTGAAGCTGAACACCGCGACGCCCTTGAGCGCCTTGGGCACGTGGAGCGTGCGGCCCTGGACGGTCAGGTCTTCGCTCGGGACGTGATCGCGGTCTTCGGGGGGATAGTCGGTCAGGCGAAAGAACGCGGCAGAGAGTTGGCGTGTCGAGTCAGGGCCGTTGGGGACCAGCCACGTCTCCTGCTGGCCGAGCCGGTCGCGGCGATAGTCGACCGGGCCGTTCAAGGGCAGCACGTCGAGCCGCGTTTCGATCAGGTCGATGAATGGCAGGAAATGCTCGCGGTTGAGGCCGTTCTTGTAGAGGTCGCGCGGCGGGCGGTTGCTCGTCGTCACTACCGTCACGCCCGCCTCGATCAACGCGGTGAACAGCCGCGACAGGATCATCGCGTCGGGCGAGTTGGTCACCATCATCTCGTCGAACGCCAGGCAGCGTGCTTCGTCGGCCAGCGCTTCGGCGACCGGGGCGATCGGATCGCCGGCCTCCTTCTTGCGCTCCTCGGCGATGCGTTGGTGCACCTCCAGCATGAATTCGCTAAAATGGACGCGGCGCTTGCGGCCGATGTTCAGGCACCCGAAGAACAGGTCCATCAGCATCGACTTGCCGCGCCCGACATCGCCCCACAGGTAAAGCCCGCGCGCGGGATCGGGCCGCTTGCCGAGCGCGCGCCACAGGATCGACCCGCGCTTGGGCACCGCTTCGAGTTCGTGCTGGAGCCGGTTGAGGCGAGCAGCGGCGGCTTGCTGGTCGGGATCGGCGCGAAGCTCCCCGGCGGCGATCAGCGCCTCATATTGCTGAAGGACAGTGATCACCGCAGCGACGGCGGCGGGCTCGACTTGCGCAGCGTGCCGGTGAAGCTGGCGATGGTCGGGGTGTTTTCCTGGACGATCAGCCCGCGCAGGAACAGCATCCGGCTGGTCTCGCGCAGCAATTCGATCCGCGCCTCCAGCGGCTCGCCGATCATCCCGCCGCCGATGAATTGCGCCGACAGATCGAGCGTCACCGCGCCGCCTGCCGAAAGCACTCCGAACGCGCGGCTCGCGGCGAACAGCGCCACGTCCATGAAGCCGAGCAACGCCCCGCCATGGACGTTGTCGCGCATGTTCGAATGCCGAACGCCCGGCATCATGCGGACGCGCGCGATGTCGCCTTCGAGCCGGACCTGAAGCGGTTCGAGAAACGAATTGAACCGCGTCGGGTCGCGGAACCGCCATGTCTTCCACCCTGGCGCTTCAGGGTCGTCGTCATAGTTGAACAGGGACGGCGCGGGCGGCGTCTCAGACAACCCGCTCGGCTTCCATCTTCTTGATCTCGGCGATCGCCTTGGCCGGGTTGAGGCCCTTGGGGCAGGCGTTCGCGCAGTTCATGATCGTGTGACAGCGGTAGAGGCGGAACGGATCCTCGAGCTGGTCGAGCCGCTCGCCGGTCATTTCGTCGCGGCTGTCGGCGAGCCAGCGATACGCCTGGAGCAGGATTGCGGGGCCGAGGAACTTGTCGCTGTTCCACCAATAGCTCGGGCATGAGGTCGAGCAGCACGCGCACAGGATGCATTCGTACAGCCCGTCGAGCTTCTCGCGGTCCTTGGGCGACTGCAGCCGCTCCTTGCCCGCGGGCGCCGGGGTGACAGTCTGCAGCCACGGCTTGATCGACGAATATTGCGCGTAGAAATGCGTGAAATCGGGGACGAGGTCCTTGATGACTTCCATGTGCGGCAACGGGGTGATCGTCACCTCGCCCTTGCAATCCTCGATCGCGGTGGTGCACGCTAGGCCGTTCTTGCCGTCCATGTTCATCGAACACGACCCGCAAATCCCCTCGCGGCACGAGCGGCGGAAGGTGAGCGACGAATCCTGCTCCGACTTCATCTTGATCAGCGCGTCGAGCACCATAGGCCCGCACGTGTCGAGGTCGATCTCGAACGTGTCGTAATGCGGGTTTTCGCCGGCGTCCGGGTCGTAGCGATAGACCTTGAACTTGCGGATGTTGGTCGCGCCCGCCGCCGCCTTGTGGACCTTGCCCTGCTTCTTGATGCGGCTGTTCTTGGGCAGGCGGAACTCGGCCATCGATCATGGTCCCCGGTGATTGCTGCGCTGCGGCTATGCCTTTCGCCGCGCGAGTGCAAGCCAGTTTGCCGTGCTCACGCGCGGGCCGGCACCGCCCAAAAAAATTCAGGCGGGGTTATTGGCGAGTACGGCGTCGAGTAGCCCGGGAAAGCGCCGGTCGAAATCCTTGCGGCGCAGCGTGTTGATCATCTCGCGGCCCGCCTGCATGGTCTCGACCAGCCCGGCGGCGCGCAGCACGCGGAGGTGGTTGGACAGCGTGCTCTTGGGCATATTGTCACACGGCGCGGCGTTGGTGCAGCTCAGTTTTTCCATGGTGGCGAGCCGCGCGACCATGCTCAGCCTGTTGGGATCGGCCAGCGCGTGTAGCGCGAGGTCGAGCGGAACGTCCTCCAGCCGGGGGTGCGTGAAGCGAGCCATGACCCACATATAGGAAAGGTTCTACAATTTAATAGTTCGGTAATATTGAACTATCGGACCGAGAGCCCAAATAGCAGCCAGCCGACAGCGCACGACAGTGTGATCGCGGGCGGTTTTTGGAGATCTCACATGACACTTCAGGGTAAGAAAGCGCTCGTCACCGGCGGGTCGCGCGGCATCGGCTCGGCGATCGCCAAGCGGCTGGCGGCGGAGGGCGCGGCGGTCGCGATCACCTATGCCGGCAATAAGGCGGCGGCGGATGCGACGGTGGCGATCATCGAGCAGGCGGGCGGCAAGGCGGTCGCGATCCAGGCCAACGCTGCGGACAATGATTCGCAGCGCGCCGGGGTCGAGCAGGCGGCGGCGACATTGGGCGGGATCGACATTCTGGTCCACAACGCCGGGGTCGCCGAATTCGTGGGCGTTGACGAGGACACCGACGAATCGTTCGACCGGCAATTCGCCACCAATGTGCGTGGGCTCCACACCGGCACGCGCGCCGCGCTGGCGCACATACCGGATGGCGGGCGGATCATTTTGATCGGATCGGTCGCGGGCGACACTGCGGCAGCGCCCGGCATGGCGACCTATAGCGCGACCAAGGCGGCGGTCGCGGCGCTGGGCCGCGGCTGGGCGAAGGATCTCGCGGGGCGCAACATCCTCGTCAACGTCATCCAGCCGGGGCCGATCCAGACCGACATGGCGCCGACCGGCGACGCCGCCGAAGCGTTCAAGCAGATGGTCCCGCTAGGCCGGTTCGGCGACGTGGAAGAGATCGCCGGCGTGGCGGCGTTCCTCGCCGGGCCCGACGCGACCTTCATCACCGGCGCGACGCTCAACGTCGACGGCGGCGTGATGATCTGACGCTTCAGACAATGTCGAGCACGAGGCCGAGGGAGCGCGCTTCCTCGGCTTCAAGGCCCAATGGAGGGTGAATCGCTACCCGATCACCGCCTTCAGGTTCATGAATTCGTGCAACCCCCACGGCCCCAGCTCGCGGCCGTGGCCGGATCGTTTGACCCCGCCGAACGGCGCTTCGGGTGTCGAGGCGAGCATGCGGTTGATCGCGGTCATCCCCGCGGCGATGTCGCGGGCGAAGCGTTCCTGCTCGTTCGCGTCCTTGGTCCAGACGCTCGATCCGAGCCCGAACGGCACGTCGTTGGCGAGTGCGATCGCTTCGTCGATATCGGCGACCCTGAACACCATCGCGACGGGGCCGAACACTTCCTCTTTCGCGACGTTGCTCTCCGGATCGACGTCGACCAGCACGCCGGGGGTGAGATAGGCGCCGGGCAGATCGGGCTTCTCCGCCCCGAACGACAGCGTCGCGCCGGCGTCGCGGAACTGGGCGAGCTGGCCGAGCACGGTGTCGCGCTGTTCCTCCGACGATAGCGGCCCCATCTCGGTGTCCGGGTCCATCGGGTCGCCGGTCTTGACCGCCTTCATCCCCGCGCTGAACTTTTCCATGAAGTCGTCATAGACGTCGGCGTGGACGATCATCCGCTTGGCGCAGATGCACGACTGGCCGGTGTTCTGGGTCCGCGCGGTGACCGCGGTCTTGGCGGCGAGGTCGATATCGGCGGAGGGCATGACGACGAACGGGTCCGACCCGCCGAGTTCGAGCACGACCTTCTTGAGCGCCCGCCCCGCCGCCTCCGCGACCTTGGCGCCCGCGCCCTCGCTACCGGTCAAGGTCACCGCGACGATGCGGTCGTCGGCGATCAGGCCGGCGATCTTGTCCGACTTGATCGCGAGGTTCTGGAACAGCCCATCGGGCGCACCAGCCTTGAGGATCGTTGCCTCGATCGCGGCAGCGCACCCCTGCACGCTGGAGGCATGCTTCAACAGCCCGACATTGCCCGCCATGATCGTCGGCGCGGCGAAGCGGATGACTTGCCAATAGGGGAAATTCCACGGCATCACCGCGAGCACCGGCCCCATCGGCAGCCAGCGCGTGTGGACCGCGCCGGCCGGCGTCTCGACATCGGTCGTGGCGAGCAGCCTAAGACCATGGCGGGCATAGTAACGGAACGCCGACGCGCACTTCTCGACCTCGGCGACCGCCGACTTGAGCGTCTTACCCATTTCCTCTGTGGCGATCCGCGCGAGCGCCTCGCGGTCGTCCTCGAACGCCTCGGCGATTCGACGGAGCAGCGCCATGCGGTCGTGCGGGTCGCTCGTCCGCCATGCCTGGAACATGGTCGATGCCTTGGCCAGCCGCGCCTCGATCTGGGCGTCGGTCAGTTCGGCGTGGCTCTGGCCGGGCTTGCCGGTCGCGGGATTGATGCTGGTGAACATGGAGCCTCCAACGCCTCCGTCGCTGCGAATATCCCGACAATCATTGTGCAACCGGAACAAGCGTGCAACGTTGGTCCACCTACCAATGTGGGAGAGAAATAATGATGGGTATCATCCGCATGATCGTCGTCGGCTTCGTCGTCGGCGTGTTGGCGCGTTTTTTCTATCCGGGCCAAATTCCACTAACCTTCCTCTGGACCGTCTTGCTCGGCATCGCCGGCTCGTTCCTCGCCGGGCTGATCGGGATGGCGATCCATCCCGCGCAGCGCGCCAAGGGGTTGCACGCCGGCGGATGGATCGCCTCGATCCTGGGATCGATGCTGTTGATCTTCGTCGTCATCCACTTCCATCTGATCAAGGGCTGATCCGCGCGGCGGATCGGCGGGTTGCCCCCGCCGGTCCGCTGCCGCATAGCGTGGCGTCATGGATACGCCGCCCGATGAGCCGATTGAAAACTTGGCGTTCGAGGACGCGCTGAAGCGGCTCGAAGAAATCGTCCACAAGCTGGAAACCGGCGAGGCCAAGCTCGGCGAAGCGCTCGACCTTTACGAGGAGGGCACGCGCCTGCGCCAGCAATGCAGCGCGCGGCTCGACGCGGCGCAGGCGCGGATCGAGGCGATCCGGCTCGATTCCGGGGGGCGCCCGGCCGGCGTTGCGCCGTTCGACGGCGAATGAGCGGCGCGCCGATGGTCGCTTCGCTCTCGCTGCAAACTGCGCTGACCGACATCGGGGCTGAAGTCGACCGGCGCTTCGACGCTTGGCTCGCGATCCCCGACGATCCCCGCGCCGACCTCTATCGTGCGATGCGCCACGCCGCGATCGGCGGGGGCAAAAGGCTGCGGCCGCTACTCGTCTCCGCGACCGGCACGCTGTTCGGGGTCGATCGCGACTGCATCGCGCGCGTCGCGACCGCGATCGAGGCCATTCATGTCTATTCGCTGATCCACGACGATCTGCCCGCGATGGACGATGACGATGTGCGACGTGGCAAACCGACCGTGCACAAGGCGTTCGACGAAGCGACCGCGGTGCTGGCGGGTGATTGCCTCCACGCGCTCGCGTTCGAATGGCTCGCCGACATGGCCACGCATCCCGATCCGTTCGTGCGCGCCGAACTGGTGAGCGAAGTGGCGCGCGCATCGGGCCCCAACGGCATGGCCGGGGGGCAGATGATGGACCTCGAAGCCGAGAAGTCGCGCTTCGATCTCAATACCGTGACTCGGCTCCAGGCGATGAAGACCGGCGCGCTGATCGCGTGTTCGATCGAAGCCGGCGCGATCCTCGGCCGCGTCCAGGCCGAGGGGCGTACCGCTTTGCGCGGCTATGCCCGCGACATCGGCCTCGCGTTCCAGATCGCCGACGATCTGCTCGACGTCGAGGGCGACGAGGGCAAGGCCGGCAAGAAACTGCGCAAAGATGCGGGCGCGGGGAAGGAGACCTTCGTCTCGCTGCTCGGCGCCGATCGTGCGAAGGAACAGGCGGCGATGCTGGTCGACCAGGCGATCGATCATTTGCGCGGGTTCGGCGCGGAGGCCGAATTGCTGCGCGAGATCGCGCGGTTCGTGCTGGCGCGGGAAAGCTAGAAGGGGGACTTGGCATGACCATCCGAACCGGAGTCTATCCCGGCACGTTCGATCCGATCACGCTGGGTCACATGGATATCATCCGGCGCGGTGCGAAGCTGGTCGATCGGCTGATCATCGGCGTGACGACCAATGCCGCCAAGTCGCCGATGTTCAGCGACGGCGAACGCATGGAAATGGTGCGCCGGGAAGTGGCGACGATCGGCGATCGCGACATCGAAGTGGTCGGGTTCAATTCGCTGCTGATGGACTTTGCCGAGGCGCAGGGCGCATCGATCGTCATTCGCGGGATCCGCGGCGTCACCGATTTCGAATACGAATATCAACTGACGGGGATGAACCGCGCGCTCAATCCCCGGATCGAGACCGTCTTCCTGATGGCCGACGTCTCGCTCCAGCCGATCGCCAGCCGTCTGGTCAAGGAAATCGCGATGTATGGCGGCGATATCGCCAAGTTCGTGCCTGCGGCGGTCCGCGACGATGTGGCCGCGCGGGTCGAGGTCATGGGGCTCCGGGGGGCATAGCGGCGCCGTTCAGCCTGTCGCAATTCGGCCGCTTTATCTCCGCATTGGCGCGCCGCGTTAATTGCTTTAAGCGCGCTGTCGAACCTTGTTTTCCCGGAGTCCCCATGCGTTTCATTCTCGGCCTGATCGCGACGATGTGCCTCGCGGTCACCGGCAACCCGGCGATGGCGGCCAAGAAGAAGCCGGTCGTGGTCGCGCCGGTCAACGAGCGCGTCGCGCCACCGGCGCTGACCGACAAGGAAAACCTGCTCTATCTCGACCTGTCGACCGGTGGGCGCGTGGTCGTCCGCCTCTATCCCAATGTCGCGCCCAAGATGGTCGAGCGGGTCAAGATCCTCACCCGCCAGCATTTCTATGACGGGTTGAAGTTCCACCGCGTGATTGAAGGCTTCATGGCGCAGACCGGCGACCCCAAGGGCGACGGCACCGGCGGCTCGACGCTGCCCGACCTGCCCGCCGAGTTCAACTGGATGCCGCACGTCCGCGGCGCCGTCTCCGCCGCGCGCGAAGGCGCCGCCCCCGACGCCGATGCCGCGACCAAGAAAAAGGCCGAGGACAGCGCCAACAGCCAGTTCTTCATCGTGCTCGACCCCAAGCTGGTGCTCGACAAGAAATATACGATCTTCGGCCGCGTGATCAGCGGGATGGAATATGTCGATTCGGTCGAGCGCGGCGAGCCGCCGGCCAACCCGTCGACGATCCTCCACGCCTATATCGCGGCCGACAATCCGCCGCCCTACACGCCCGCCCCGCCGCCGCCGCCCGCTGCTTTGGCGCCGGTGCCTGCGCCGACTCCGACCCCAGCTGCAAAGCCTGTTGCATCCAAGCCTGCGGCCAAGAAGCCGGTCGCGAAGAAGTAAGCTGCAAATCCGGAGGTTGACGTGAACGTCGACCTGTTCGACTTCGATCTGCCGCCTGAGCGGATCGCGCTGCGGCCCGCGTCGCCGCGCGATGCGGCGCGGATGCTGGTGATCGACGGTCAAACGATGCGCGACCGGCTGGTGAGCGACCTTCCCGGCGAACTCCGCGCGGGCGATCTGTTGGTGTTCAACGACACCCGCGTGATCCCGGCGCAGCTCGAGGGGCGGCGCGGCAAGGCGACGATCGGCGCGACCTTGCATAAGCGCGAGGCACCGCGGCGCTGGCGCGCGTTCGTCCGCAACGCCAAGCGGCTGTGCGACGGCGATTCAATCGATTTCGGGGGCGGGGTCAGCGCGATCGCGTCGGACCGCGCCGAGGATGGCAGCTTCGCGCTCGACTTCGCCGGGGACGAGCCGGTCGAATTGCTGCTCGAACGCTGCGGGCGGATGCCGCTGCCGCCCTATATCGCCTCCAAGCGCGCGACCGATGCGCGCGACGCGGACGATTACCAGACGATGTTCGCCGACGAGCCCGGCGCGGTCGCGGCGCCGACCGCCGCGCTCCATTTCACGCCCGACCTGATGGCGGCGCTGCAGCAAGCGGGGATTGGCCACGTCACGCTGACGCTCCACGTCGGCGCGGGCACCTTCCTGCCGGTCAAGGCCGACGACACGGACGACCACAAGATGCATGCCGAGTGGGGCCGGATCGACGCTGCCATCGCCGACCGCATCAACGCCACCCGCGCCACCGGCGGCCGGGTGATCGCGGTGGGCACCACCAGCCTCCGCCTGATCGAAAGCGCGACCGACGCCGCCGGACGCGCCCAGCCGTTCGAAGGCGACACCGCGATCTTCATCACGCCCGGCGTCGCGATCCGCGGCGTCGATGGGCTGATGACCAACTTCCATTTGCCGCGCTCGACGCTGTTCATGCTGGTCTCGGCGCTGATGGGGCTCGATGTTATGCAAAAAGCCTACGCACACGCGATCGAAACCGGCTATCGCTTCTACAGCTATGGCGATGCGTCGCTATTGCTGCCGTCGAAAGGATGATCATGCGCGGTGCCTCTATCGGCCTTGCTGCCCTCGCGCTGATCGCCGCTCCCGCGGCGGCGCAGGATCGCGTGCCGATCCCGCTCGGCAGCGGCAAGGGCCCGGGGCCGGTTGGCCCGACCCCGCCCAGCCTGGTGGTCGAGCCGGTTGCGATGATGATCGCGAGTTGTGACGCTGATGAAGATGGCCGGACTAGCCGCGACGAAATGCACCGCTGTCTGGCGAAGAGCTTCGCCGCGATCGACACGGGCAACACGGGCATGCTCGGCTATATCGCGTTCGCCGACTGGGCGGAGCGCTGGCTCGGCGACCGCACCGCGCTGCCGAGTCCGTTCGAGACCGACGCCGACGGCGACAACAAGATCACGCTGGCGGAGCTCGACGCCAAGTTCGATCAGATCTTCGCGCGGCTCGACACGAACAAGGACGGGTTCCTGACCCGCGCCGAGTTGCTGACGATCCGCGCCGTTCTCAACCCCGGCTACGAGAAGCGCCGGAAGGGCGCGCCGTGACCCCGGCGCATCCTTACCAACTCGTCATCTTCGACTTTGACGGGACGCTCAGCGATAGCGGCGATTGGTTCCTGTCGATCATCGACGATCTCGCCGACCGCTTCCGGTTCCGCCGCGTCGGCCGCGAAGAGGTTGAGACGCTGCGCCGTCGCCCGACCCGCGAAGTCATCCAGCATCTCGGTATTCCCGGCTGGAAGCTGCCGCTGATATCGCGCCATGTCCGCGCGCGGTTTCGCGACAGCGCGAGCGAGATCCGCACCTTCGACGGCGTTCGCCCGATGCTCCAGGCGCTGGCCGATGCGGGCATCCGGATGATGCTCTGCTCGTCGAACGCCGAAACCAACGTGCGCGCGGTGCTCGGCGCGGACGCGGCGCGGTTCGAAGCCTATTTCTGCGGCTCGGGGCTGTTCGGCAAGGTCGCCAAGTTCCGCCGCGCGATCAAGGCGAGTGGACTCGCCCCGTCCGCCATTCTGGCGATCGGCGACGAGACCCGCGATATCGACGCCGCGCGCGCGGTCGGGATCGGCGTTGGCGCGGTGCTGTGGGGCTATGCCAACCCGGACACGCTGATCGCGATGGGCCCCGACAAGGCGTTCGCCGCGCCTGAGGAAATCGTCGCTTTTCTGACCTAGGCGGGCACTTCGTTCCCGATCGCGTCGAGGTCGGCCATCGCGTCGTCGGCCAACTCGATATCCGCCACCGCCAGGTTCTGGTCGAGATGCGCCACCGACGACGTGCCGGGGATCAGGAGGATGTTGGGCGATCGCCGGAGCAGCCAGGCGAGCGCGGTCTGCATCGGGGTCGCGCCGATGCGTTCTGCGACATCGTTGAGCGTCGAGTTCTGCAGCGGCGTGAAGCCGCCGAGCGGGAAGAACGGCACATAGGCGATACCCTGCCCGGCGAGATCGTCGATCAGCGCGTCGTCGTCGCGGTGCGCGAGGTTATAGAGGTTCTGGACGCACACCACCGGCGCGATGTCCTGCGCCTCGCGGATCTGGTCGGGGGTCGCGTTGCTGATGCCGAGGTGTCGGATCAGACCCTGGCGGCGAAGGTCGGCGAGCACCGCAAATTCCTTGCCGATCGACCCTTCGCTCGGGCCGTGCCCGTCGCCCATCACGCGAAGGTTCGCGGCGTATAACCTGTCGATGCCGAGGTTCTCGAGGTTGCCCTCGACCCCGCGCTTGAGCTCGTCGGGCGACATCGCCGCGTTCCAAGAACCGTCGTCGCCACGCGTCGCGCCGAGCTTGGTGACGATCGCGAGGCCCGCCGGATAGGGCGACAGCGCCTCGCGGATCAGCCGGTTGGTGACATAGGGTCCGTAATAATCGCTGGTGTCGATATGGTCGACGCCCGCCGCGATGGCGGCGCGCAGCACCGCAATCGCGGCGTCGTGATCCTTGGGCGGGCCGAACACGCCGGGCCCGGCAAGCTGCATCGCGCCATAGCCGATGCGTTTCACCGTTCGGTCGCCGAGCTGATAGGTGCCGGCTTGGGCGAGATTGGACATGCGCGTTCTCCGTATCTGGACGAGCCAAGTGGGAACGATGCCGGGCGGCGGCAAGCGCCGCAGTCGACAGACCGTGCCGCAAATGGCTAGGAGCCGCCATGCCTCCCCGTTTCGACTTCACCATCCACGCCATCGACGGCCGCGCGCGCACCGGCGAGATCGCGATGCGCCGCGGCACGATCCGGACGCCGGCGTTCATGCCGGTCGGCACCGCGGCGACGGTCAAGGCGATGAAGCCCGCCGACGTGCGCGCATCGGGCGCCGACATCATCCTCGGCAACACCTATCATTTGATGCTGCGCCCGACCGCCGAGCGCGTCGCTCGATTGGGCGGCCTGCATGCGTTCATGGGCTGGGAGCGGCCGATCCTGACCGACAGCGGCGGATATCA
>Ga0307517_10013195_pt1 | contig 11251 bp, 7 predicted proteins | sample 23_EM_MG_FD_194515 | JGI IMG/M metagenome (GOLD analysis project Ga0307517, IMG submission 194515) | Populus trichocarpa ectomycorrhiza microbial communities from riparian zone in the Pacific Northwest, United States - 23_EM | ecosystem: Host-associated > Plants > Roots > Unclassified | place... | reverse complement strand
ATCGCCATTCAAACACGGTGGAAAGTTAACCTATTAAAATCAATTAGATTTGAACATAACTGGAAGGAGATTTGTTTTTAAGGGTTTTTTTTTAAAAAAAAAAGAATATATATATATATATATATATATAGTTGAAAGTATCAACAATTCATGGTAGTACTGTATTATATGGATATATTATGTTTTGATATATACTTTATTTACCAAGTTCGATAGAATCATCTAATTAAACATGAAACCAAGTAAATACATAAATATTTAAATATAATTAGCGATGGTAATTGGTACTTGTATATTAAATTTCTTGATATTCATATCTTATCAATTATCTATTAAATAAAAAATATAGATAATAATAAATTGTATCTATCAGATTTTGAATATTCAATTAGTATCAATTATCTACTTTTATTTATTAATCAATAAAAAATAAAATAGTTAATATATATATATATATATATATATATATATTTGAAGTGTGTTTTTATATATATTAAATGGTAAAATGATAAATATTATTCACATGTGTGTTTTATTTCAATATCAAGATATGTATATGTTATATTGTATTAAAAAAATCTAAATATTTTATAAATATATTTATATGATAGAAATATATATTCTGAGTTAGGTTCACGTGGATTTCAAGATAACTTTAAAATATATATTTATTATTTATTATTCATTGGATAAAAAAATATCTATCCATTTAAATTAGATCAGGTCAACAACCATCATATTTAAATTAAAATTGTCATTCATGATTAAACAAGTGATTAAACAAGGTTTGGTTAGTGTACAGTTAAGCATTTTAGCTAGCTCCTCGTCACATGAGTTATCAGCCCTAATGTAAAACCAAAAAAAATAAATTGAAAAGACAATAAGCTTCTGCATAGTTTTTGTGGAGTGTAGAGATCAATTTAAGCAACAAGTCCTTGATTACGGCAGCTAGGGGTGACTATAAGTTTTATAAGAGTCCTTTATTTTTTGGAATTATATTAGTCATAGGTAGCATAAAAATTGGATAAATACGAATGGATGGCTAGAGCTTCTTTTCCAGTGAATTTTTTTTTTATGTGAGTGTCCGAGCCAGTTTGTATGCACCTCGACTAATTCTATGGATCATGAACACTACCAGAAAATCAATAAATACAAACGGAAATACCGAGAGAATATTTCCGTCGGTAAATTTCAGAGGAATTTTACCGACGGAAATATTCTCTCGGTATATACCGAGGGAATTACCGTGAGAAAAAAAAATAAAACAAAGCAAAAAAAAATGATGGCGTGTCATTTTTTTACCAACGAAATTACCGACGGAATTTATTCTGTCGGTAAAATCCGTCGGTAAATTCATTGGTAAACTATGAACACTGTCCATCATGTCAATTACAAAGGGAATCACCGACGGAATTTTCCGTCGGTATTTTCCAAAGAGCTCCAGAACTGTTCACTTTCCAATTGCACTGTTAATTGTTTTTTTTTACGGACAAAATCACTGACGGATTGAAAGGTCGTCAGTGTTATTTGGCTGTTTTCTGAAAAAATTTAATTAATTTAAATTTTTCATTTAAATATTACAGACGGAATCATCGACAGATTGAAAAATCGTCGGTAATTGTTGGCGGTTTCTGAAAACTTTTTACGAAATTGAAAATTTAAATTAAATATTACCGATTGAATTACCGATGAAATAATTAAAAAATATTAATATTAAATTATCCGTCGGTAAATCCGTCACTAACGCGCCCCAATAAAAAGCCTGAATCCCCTTGTTTCACAAGAGATAGACTCATTTCTTATTATTATTCTTCTTCTACTACTACTACTACTTCTTCTTCTTCTTCTTCTTCTTCTTCACTATATGTAAAAAACATCAATATCTATTTTTTTCTCTTCTTTTCTCTCCTCATCTCCTTCTCTTTTCCTCCATGCTCGGGTATATCTTCTTCTTCTTTCTTCTTTTATCTTCTTAGTTTTTTTTTAATTAATATGCTTTATGATTTATTTTTTCTCTCCTTAGCTTTACTTGCAACTACATTAAGGTAAGATTTTTTTTTCTTCTTTTTTTCATGATTTTCTTTCACTATATTTGTTTTTTATTTTATTTTTAATTGTTTTTGTTCTTAATAATTGTATAAATGTTGTTGTGAGATTTTTTTTTTCATATGAGATCAATTTTTAGTCGATTTATTATAGGATTTTTAAATTTTTAGCAATTGTAACTTCATTTTTTTCATATGAATTTTTTTAGTTGAATTTATTTTTTCGTTTTATTTATTTGTTGCAAATTTGTTTGAGTTGATTTTCTTATTCTTTTTTCCAAGCATTTTGAGTATATATTATAGAGTGTTGATTTATGTTGATTTAATTATTTTATAATTTTATAAAATGAATTTTTTTATAAATGTTTTTAAATAATTACCGATGGAATTACTGAGGGAAATTCCATCGGTAAATCCGTTGGTAATAAAAAAATATTATTACCGACGCATCTTTTCCGTCAATAAATTTGTCGGTAATAATATTTTTTTATTACCAACGGATTTACCGACAGACAAAAAATTACAGATGAAAGATTCACCAACGGAGCATTTCAGTCGGTAATTTTATTGGTAAATTAATTACCGACGGAATATGTGTCTTACACCGACGAAAAAATTCCGTCAGTAAAACTGTTAAATGTTGTAGTGGAAGTTAATGATCATGTAAGCCTCCAGTGACTCTGGGGTTTATAAAACTCGAACTGGTGACCTCTAGAGAGCAAATCTAGAGTCTGATTAATTGAGTTACACTTTTCAGGATTTCCAGTGAAAATCTTTATAGTACTGGCACCTACATCCAGAATCCATTAATATTTAATATGTTGGTGAATTACCAAATACATCATTAGGTTAACATGCATATACATTGATTGTAATTGATCATTTTAACAAGAAGGATGATTCACCCATATTATATTGATTTGTGACTGTTTTATATATGGATATTAATATATGAAGAAAACCAATAATGCTAGGATATTGAAAAGCTAGGGAACGCAATCCATTAATGGTTAACATATCTGGAAAGGATTTTTTTTTCTTGTCAGTATATATATACACTTGAGTGCCCTAGCTAGTACTATAGTCATTTCGAGCTTTGTTCTCTTAAATTCCAAACACGTGATCACAGGTGATCAGAATGATCAAGCTGTTCAACCATTAGCTGCTGATCAGAATAATCAATCTATCCAACCATCAGCTACTGAAATTAAGAAAGCAAATAAACGGGCAAGTGACAAGAAATATCGTCATGGAAAGAAGGTGTGAATGAGCAGCATGATCCCCTCCATTTTTTTTTTCTTTGTAAACTCCATAGATAGTTAATTTATCATTTTCTCTTCTATATATATATATATATATATATACACACACACTCGTGCAGCAAAAGATGGAGAACATTCAGAGACAGTTCGAAAAGCTGAAAGCAGATTATGCTGAGTCGGTGAAAAGAGAAGCCTCCTCCCAGGTAATACTGGATCAGTTGAAAAACGACTTGGAGCAAACTAGAGAACATAAAAGGCTACAGGGGCAAATAGTTGAACAACAAAATCTTATGATCAACAGACTTCTGCAACTTGTAAGGCTGCATGCGGTTTCTCTTCCTACACACACACACACACACATATATATAGATATCATTTTGCACGCACTAATAGTTACGTGTGACTTCTTTAACATCCATATGCATACATGAAAAGAGAGTGAAATTGTATGGATAGAGAGTGAAAGGACTACAGTCTCCTCTTGAAGATGGATGATAGTTTTTGCGTGTGGAGACTGGAGAGAATAATACACATATTCATATTGTTCTTGCCATTAATTAATAGCCCCAAATTAATAGTTCTATATGTATAGATATAGATTTTGGATTTTGAAACCAATCACTTGTGTGGTTTTTAAAATTGTAACACATTTCAAGCATCGCATAGGAATAAACTATTACATGATTAAAAAGTACTCACAAAGGGGCTTGATTGCAAAAACAATACATTAAATGACTAAATTGTATTTCTTTCTTAAGAATACGAGTAAAAATTACAAACAAAAACTATTTGTGATACAACACAGGGACTGAAATAAAATTTTGAAAACATATATAGACTAAAACAAAGATTTATGAAAGCCTCGTACATTACTAAACAAATTTTACAATCAAACAAAGTATTAAACTCCAATCCTTACAACACATCAAATACCAAGTAAATAAAATTCTTATTAACTTTAGGTAGTTCCAGTACTGTGAATTTTAATTGTATAAAAAATATTGATGTAATCTTGGTATATAAAAGTAGTTTGCAAGTATCCTAAACATTGAATGGTATATACGAGCCAGCATTCTTTATTTTTGATGTCAAGAGAGCATAAAATATATTTCTGTACACATTCTGATCCTCTGCTAATAATGTAAAAACACTTTTAATAGACCATTAACTCATTTCCCTTTTCTCTTTATATATAAATCATTATATGTAACTATGTATAAAAACTTTGTAGTTGCAGCTCCCATTTGAAATGACTGAATTTGGCACTGGAGCGACAGGGCTACCTGTTCATCACCCACCAGTTTATCAGTCAGGAGACTCGGCCATTGCAGAGTCATTGGGGCTGCCTCAATCACATGTCCCCCAAGGGTTGGCACATGTATATCTCCATTTTCTTTATAATTTTACTTGCGTCCCATTTCTATTTTCATGAAGAAATAATCAATGTTCATTGTTTTTGTTTTTAAAAATATAAAAAAGCAAACAATTGAATTGTCAAATTTTTTAAACGAGGCGATTTTCAAAAAATATAATACCGATTGTTGGTTTTGCTTTTTTTCAACAAAGAAATATGAATAACAATTTTTTATTTATGTTTTCAAAAGCCTGAAAATTAAAACAAAAGACAAGACATTAAATGATATCAAATTAACAATCTCTTAATTTTTATTTTTTGTTGTTTAGAATGCGTACTGACATTGTTTTTTTACTATACACAGGGGAACAATGTTGAGCAGCCTGCCTTAACCTATGATGGTGATCTGTTCGCTAGTCTTAATCACCTGAATAACACTTATCCGCCTAGAACAGCAATGCCGTGGTGGAGTAGCTCGCCCATGCAAGGGCCACTTGCCCCTCAAGGGCAGGCACGTGCATGTCTCCATTTTCTTTAGAATTACCTGCATCGATCCCATTTCTATTTTTCATGAAAAAACAATTACTGATTCCCTCCTTGCTATGTTTTTGTTTTAGTTTTCTTTTAAAATATATATAAAAAAACAAATAATTGAATTGTCAAGTTTTTAAAACGAGGTGATTTTCAAAAAAAGTAATAACAATTGTTGGTTTAACAAAAAATTAAGAACATCAAATTTTTATTTGTGTCTTCAAGAACCTGAAAATTAAAACAAAAGACAAGAACTTAAATGATATCAAACAATCTCTTAATTATTATTTTTTGTTGTTTAGAATGTGCACTGACAATATTTTTATTATACACAGGGGAACAATAGTGAGCAGCCCGCCTCAGCTGATGATGATCAGTTCCCTAATGTTCACTGAATATCATACTAACGATGAATAAACGGCAGCTTATAAGCTATGAGTGTCGGCATGTACTGAAAGTACTGTTTTTATTTTTCAGAGTCTCGTACATAGTATATCTATGAGTGTTTTATGAAGATTTTCGATAATATATATACGTGGCAGCTGGTTGGGTAATTGCTTTTTATTATTATTTTTATTATTATAGCATGAATTGTCGATTCCTCTCTTGGATAGAAAGGACCTCTATTGTTTCCATTTCTAGCTTGGAAGGTAGAATTTACGTTGTTGTTATTTGATTAATTTCTGGTATTCTGGTACATGTTTTTTAATAGTATTTTTAATTTAAAAATATATTAAAATAATTAATTTTTAATTAATTTTATTTTTAATATTATTATATTAAAATCATTGAAAAATATAAAAAAATTAATTTAATATTTTTTCAATATAAACACACTTTTAAAAATATTTAAAAGCAGAAAGCTCCAGTAGTCTTAAACGGGCATGGTTGGGATTAAGATTGTTTTTTGTTTTTAGATGTTTTTTAATAGTGTTTTTTTTTAATATTAAATTGATATTTTTTAGTGTTTTAATTTTATTATTTTAATATGATGATGTTACAAATAAAAATAAAAATAAAAAAATAATATTTTAATGTATTTTTCAAATGAAAAACACTTAAAAAACACTTTGTAACACAATGATAAATACATAGTTTGAGGGAAATTTAATCTTGATGTCCAAGAATCAATAAAAATGTATTTAAAAAAAAAATTGCTATCTATATATGTAATTTAATATAATTTTCAAAAAACAATTTCCTGTCGTGTGAATAATTTGATTTTGATTTTTTCTTATCGAATCCGACAATAACCTTTATTAAAATCCGGTTGCAAAACCATAGTGCAAGCACCACGACAACTCCCTTGATAAAATATGACATCCAAGGAAAGAGAAATGTCGTCATAAAATTCAAGCATAAGACTTACTCTGGGAAGCTTGCTAATAATATATTTAACCAACCTTGAATTTCAATTCAGCTCAAAATCATATTTGATTAAATTGGTTCAGGTTTGATCAAGAAAAATATCTGAATCCTCTCAATCCATGTATATTAATTTTATTAAAATAATGTTGTTTGGTCCTTTAAAAAATTTATGTAGTGTTAAATTAGATAAGTCTAAACATTATTTAGATAATTAATCAGGTGTCTAGCTAAACTTTAAAGTCGACTAGGTTTAATTAGATAAATTTAATTTTTAGTTCAAATTAAAATCCAATTCATATCATATCTCAAATAGGTTTGAACAAGTTTAATAATCATCCTAATAACTTCTTAATTGTTGTAGCTTCTATAACTTTTCAAACTCGAGACATGAGACTGAAACACTCTATTTTAAAAAACCTCAAAACTTGATTTTCAATCAAACAAATGTTGAAAGCTGAAATTAAAAAAAATTTAATTATATAAAAAGATTAAAAAAATAGCAATTGAAAGAATGAGCATCAAAATTAAAATAAAATAAAAAATTTAGTTTAGATTGAAGGGTGGAAATGAAAAGAAAAATAAATTTAACAAAAGATTAAAAAAAAATAATTGATCAAAATAATGAGGATCAAATTAAATTGAGATCAAAAATAAAATAAATTTTTTTTTATTCAATGATGAAATTGAAAAGAAAAATCAATTTAACAAAAGGATTACAAAATGATCAAAAAAATAAGAACCAAATTAAAAAAATAACATATTACAAATTGAAATTGAATAATCAAATTGAAAATAAATCAAAATTAAAAAAAAAACAAGAAAAAAATAAAAAAATAAAAAAATAAAAATCTAATTCAACATCTCAAAAAATCAAATGAGAACTCTGAAATTTTAGTAAGCCAAATAAGATTTTTAAGGTGACGAAAGAGAAAAGTGAGAGAAGGAAAAAAAGTCATCAATACTGTCCTGTTACCACCCCAACACCACCACGACGTCGTGGTGCTTTCAATTACATAGCAGAAGTTGGTGTTGTGTTGCTGGGAGGCGCGACATGCACCACTGAAAGGTACTTATGCTTTCCATATGATATGAGAATGCACGTGCTATTCATTTTTGTTTTTTAATATTATTTTATATTTATTAAAATATGAAAGTGATTTTTTGTTAACATAATAATAATAATAATAATAATAATAATGTAAAAAACTAACGTGAAAATACAAAGAGGCTCTTAGATGTTAATTTATAATTTTTTATTTTTATAGGTATTTTAATTGTTTTTAAAATAATAAAAAATATCTCCGAATAATTTAGCGATTAATAATAAATCTTGTTAAATAAACATGCTGCACTTAATAACCGGTTGAATGTATTTTATTGTGAAAAAAACAAAAACTGCTATTACAATATTTTAGTTACCGGCACTCTTATTAAACCCGGCCCGGCCCAGCGGGTTGATCCGGAACCCGATCGACCCGGTGGCTAGACCGGTCCGGGTTTAATAAAAGACCGGCTGTGGCAACAGCCCGACCAAACTCGGGCGACCCGGCAGGTCGACCCGGGACCCGGGCAAACCCGGACGAGACCCGATTTTTTTTTTCAAATGTGGGATTTGAAACCCATTAGTATATATACTCTATGTTCCAAAAAAAAAGTCATGTTTTTTCAATGTGGGATAAAAAACCTTTTGTTTTAAATACTTCAACTTAAAAGGATAACATAGTATCTTTTCAATGTGAGATTTGAAACCCTTTCATATATATACTCTATGTTCCCATGAAAAAAGTTATGTTTTTTCAATGTGGGATTTGAAACCCATTAGTATATATATTCTATGTTTCCAAGAAAAAAATCATGTTTTTTCAATGTGGAATAAAAAACCTTTTGGTTTAAATATTTCAACTTAAAATGATAACATATTATCTTTTCAATGTGAGATTTGAAACCCTTTTATATATATACTCTATGTTCTCATGAAAAAAATTATGTTTTTTCAATGTGGGATTTGAAACTCGTTAGTATATATACTCTATGTTTCCAAGGAAAAAGTTATGTTTTTTCAATGTGGGATAAAAAACTTTTTTAGTTTAAATACTTTAACTTAAAAACTTAACATAATATCTTTTTAATGTGGGATAAAAAACTTTTTAAAATATTCTTTTAAACTTCATAATATATATAATCTATATTTACATAAATTTTTTTATATGAAATATTAAAACTTTAATTTTTTTTAATTTTTCCGGGTTAACCCGAGTTAACTCGGATTGACCCATAAAACCCGGGATCCGGCCCCTTAACCGAGTCAATTCCCGAACCGGATTTAATAATTATTGTTACCGGTGCTATTGAGCACGAGTTAACTGTGTTTTTTAAAGGGATTTTAACTTTTGTTAATAATTTTATATATTTTGCTACAATTGTTTGAATGATCAGTTGATGTTCCCTCCGCATTGCATATTTTGAGTTTTGAAATAAACCTCCTTTGCTACTAACGATAAATTTATCAGCCACTACATGGTAGTCGGGTTTCACGTGGTGGACCCGTAATATATTGTGATATTTTCTGCAAGTCTTGGTCATTTTTTTTTTTTTTTTTAATCCTCGAGTCTTTGTTAACATTTTAAGTCTTGGTCAATAATTCATAGTGATATTAGTTACCTGACTCGCGTGATACTGTGAGTAAATTTTTTTATATAAAAAATATAAAAAAAAGTTAAGATTTAAAAGTGTTAGGTTTTTTTTTCAAAACTATACCCAAGAGTCTTGAGTTTGTCTGTAATACCTGACCCAAGAGTAATATTTATAATATTAATAATAACATTGAACTTGCATGACCCAAGTTTAAGTGGGTCTGGCTGCAATACTAGACCCAATAGCCTTGGATGTGGGTGTGACTGCAAAATCGTGTCATAAAAGTATGATAATTAAATAGATTAATTAAAAAGAAAAAAAAACCAATAGAAAGAAAAAAACTAATGAAAAAAAAGAAAAAAAATCTGAATTAACTGGGTTAACCCGTCAAACCTTGGATTCGTGTCGTGAAAGTTTAATAACTAAATAGAAAAAAAAAATTTAAGGGGACGAGAGAGAAAAGTGAGAATAAAAATTTAAAAAACAAATAAAAATTTAAAAAAAAACAAGAAAAAAATTTAAAATTAAAAGAATAAGGATCTAATTCAACATCTCAAAAAATCAAAGGACAACTCTGAAATTTTACATGGCCAAACAAGAATTTTTAGGGGACTAGAGAGAAAAGCGAGAGAAGATGTTAGCCCTAGGAGAGAAAAGTGAATTAAATTTTTATCTTATGAAACAATAACATATTAGATATTGATTCTTTCTTAACGGTTTTAGAAAAATTTGATAGAGACTAAGTGATTGGGATTGTATTTTTAATAGTATTTGAAGGTATTTTAAAGATGTGTTTGTCTTGAAAAAATAACAAATTAAAATTTTTTATGTTTTCAATGATTTTAATATATTAATATTAAAAATAAAATAAAAAATATTTTAATACAATTTTACTTTTAAAAAGTAATTTATACAACAATACGAAAAATGCTCCAAAACAAGCAATCAGGTCAAATCTAACTACCGTTAATGGTATCTCTATTGATGTGTAAAAAGCACTGCATGGTCTGAACCTCATACCTTCCCCTATCGGTCGTTTTACGGGCATCTCCGCTCGGTTCCGTGGAGATAGCTTTCTTTCGTCTAAAATAAATATCTTCTCTCTCTCTCTTCATCTCATACACTATTTTATCAGGTCCTGAATTCTCTCTCTCTTTCTTTTTAAGAGTGTGTTTGTCTATGTTGTTGCGTCTGTATTTTATTTAAAACACAGATGCAACAACGTTTGATAATAAATAAAAAAAACATAAGTTTTTATTCATGGGTCTGCTAATCAGAACAATCAACTTGTTCAACTATCTGCTGATAAAAATAAAAAAAGAAAGAAACGGGAAGCTGACAAGAAATTTCGTGATAGAAAAAAGGTATGGCACGTGTATGTCTCCATTTTTCTTTATAATTACTTGCGTCCCATTTCTATTTTTCATGAAGAAATAATTACTGATCATTGTTTTTGTTTTAAAAAATATAAAAAAGCAAACATTTGAATTGTCAAATTTTTTAAACGAGGCGATTTCCAAATATTGTAATAACGATTGTTGGTTTTGCTTTTTTTCAACAAAGAAATAAGAATAACAATTTTTTATTTATGTTTTCAAGAGCCTGAAAATTAAAACAAAAGACAAAAACTTAAATGATATCAAACAATCTCTTAATTTTTATTTTTTGTTGTTTAGAATGTGTACTAACAATGCTTTTTTACTATACACAGGGGAACAATGTTGAGCAGCCCGCCCCACCTAATGATGATCAATTCCCTGATGTTCACTAAATATTATGCTAATGATGAATAAACCGCAGCTTATAAGCTATGAGTGCCGGCATGTACTGAAAGTACTGTTTTTATTTTTCAGAATCTCGTACTATATCTATGAGTGTTCGATAATATATATTGGTGGCAGTTGGTTGGGTAATTGCTTTTTCTTTTTATCAGAGCATGAATTGTCGATTCCTCTCTTGGATAGAAAGGACCTTTGTTGTTTCAATTTCTAACTAGGAATGTAGAATTTACGTTGTTGTTCTTTGGTTACATGTCTGTCTATATCATGGCAGAAGAT
>Ga0307517_10013194_pt1 | contig 11251 bp, 12 predicted proteins | sample 23_EM_MG_FD_194515 | JGI IMG/M metagenome (GOLD analysis project Ga0307517, IMG submission 194515) | Populus trichocarpa ectomycorrhiza microbial communities from riparian zone in the Pacific Northwest, United States - 23_EM | ecosystem: Host-associated > Plants > Roots > Unclassified | place... | reverse complement strand
GCATTCGAGGGTCCCACCTCAATCGTCGATGCTGAGACGCCAGACTATGTTCGCTTTCATCAACCGGTGTAACTGGGATTCATACATGCGTGTGCTCTATGGTACACAGTAGGGCCAGGCTCTAAGGTCGTTCAGCGACCGGTTCGACGGACCAAGCCTTCCCAGTATCTCAATCTTATCCTCGTCTACCTCTACATCCCCCCGCTTTCCTCAGCGCGGCGTGCAAAATCGATTTGTCGGTCGGGTCGACCATTCCGCCTGGGAAATCCGACCGTCTCTGGGGGGAGGTGGTAGAAAGAACAGAAAAACACACACGCAACTTCTCTGGAATGTGTCCGCACCTTCCCCTTCACTTCGAGCAACGAGCCGGAATTGTCGTTGAGGTTGCAGAGCGGGGTTATGACGTCTACGTGAGTTTCGGGGGGACTGATGGATCATTTCGTAGTTTATGCTGCCGGTAACGCGTTCCTTGGGGATCTTCTGGTGAATAGAGAGGCCGAGGAGACGGTGGAGGTATTTGGGTTGAGTGTCGACAGTCGAGACATTTCTGAGAGGGAGTGTCGTCCCCTGCCGACGGGTTTGTCATGAGTGGTGGTGGTGGTGATCGACTCCAGTTCCTTGACCGTTTCCTCCCGCTCCTGCATCTCGCGGTCGCCCTTGAGCAAGTTGGCCTGGCCACCCGACCGTTCTGTGGTTCGGCATAATTTCAGCGGGTTTTATCTCTGTATCTCCGGGAAATAACCCCGGGGGATAATAAATACTTGCATGTAACACCACTTGTCACTGCCCCAAGCACGATGGGCGCATTTCCGCGCGAGAGGATATCGACCAAGATGGGCCTAAACGAGCGTCGACTTGAGCCAGATGGACCAACGACCGCCCCAATGCGACCCGCCGCCGAGGCTCTCGTCCTGGGACACCTCAAAAGCCCGAAAAAGGCTCCTAGACACATTTACTGAGTTCACTGGCCAGGGGGCCCCAAACGAAATCTGCGGGTTGGCAGCCCTAGTGATAAGTCCTAAGGCCGGAACCCTCGCACGAAGGTTTGACGATTCCGTATGAATTTGTTTGCACACCGAAAACGGTTGATCGGCCAATGAACAGAAGGGCGTGTGGGTCCACCACTGTGAACCCTCGGGCTCGAACGAGGACTTCGTCGCGATATCGGATCGGTCCGTAAGTCGCGCGAGGTCTCGGTCTAGCTCAAGCACGCGGGGTGAACTGTTCGAAAGCATCCTTGTTTCTCTACCTAGTACAGCTTCTTTATATGCAGTTCGTAGACTAGCTATTGGAAATATAATACTCTCGTCCATGTGTGAGTCGGGTGTGATACCTAGGCCAAGCTAGGTATCACGCGGTTCGGGGTGTTAAGATGATTCATTCGTAACTACCAACGGTTCTGTCGGCCGCTCGGCTGGCGCCTCGCTCACAACCACCTTGGTCTCATCTTTGCCCCGAGACACAGATGGATCGCATCTTCAACAAAAAGCGCAAGAAGTCACCCAAACCTCCGCAGCAACTGGGGGTCTCTACCAACACCGTTGCTGGGCCTGGATTCCTCGCCAAGACGGACATCGACTTAAAAGGTGACCAGGATTATTCTTATCAGGACCTAGAAGTAGATCGAGTTGATCTGACTACGATGCTAGGCGAGAGGGGCAGCAGGGGTACGCGGATCGTATCTCAAGACAAGAGTGGTGGAGGCCAAGACCTTCCCGCACCGGAAGCTTCTACATCCGGCGTTATCGACACCGGCATCGGACGCGGAAACGATCCCAAGAACGAGGGCTTCCGATCCCTGTCATTCGGACCGATCCTTACATCCCCGTTCTTCTCCTCACTAGACGAGGACATTGGTGACACCGGAGGGGGAGAAAGCGAGCCAGCAGAGGCATCGAGAGGTACGTGTCGACGCCGTTATTGCGTTGACTTCCTTTAACGTATACAAGTTGCGAAGAGAGCTCGGAGGGGCACAGTGCTCGGGGGTGCCGCCGTTACCGTCGACGCCGCAAGAGAGGCCACAGATGGATTTGGACCTCTCAAGGCCGTTCTAGGGGCCATTTTCGCTGTCTATGCTGATTACGAAGTTCGTTGAAGATCCTACTTATGTTCAAACCCCTTCTTTAACCAACCAATCTGCAGGAGTCCGTTGTAGTCGGGAACAAGATTGAAGATATCCTCTCACATCTAGCAGCGCTGGGGGCGCGTTTTGCAACATGTCCCGATGACGTGGCAGAGCAGAGGCGCCGGAGAGAACTGACACGGTATGCCATTTTCCCTCTTAAGACGCGGTTCTGAGTTCCTTCCAGCAAGCTCGAGACCTTCGAGGGACAGTTGCGGTTATTGTATGGGCGACCATTGCTGCAGCGACCTGCAGACCACGCCCAAGACGACGAAGATGTGTTCAGACTCCTTGAAGATCTACGAGAGGCCATCTCCGACTACCAGGTTTGTCTGTGGCCTCAATGCCATTCTCGATGCTCACAAGGACGGAAGACGGTACAACAAATAGTGATCTATAAGCAACAATGCAAGATGATCGTGAGTGTTTCATTTCGTATCAAAGCAGTTGTAATAACCTTTCGACAGAGCACAGGTCAGAGCATCTTCCATCTTCAACAACCGGTGCCTGACGTGAACTTCTGACAGCTGAAGCGACTGTCCTCAACAATTTCCGCTGTGCCCAGGAGGCCGAGTACCGACATGGCGGCCGAAAAGGTTGTCTCAAGGGAACTCGTGGAGCTGTTCTGGACGAGATCCAACTCTGGACGAGGAACTTCGATAAGCCCCCCGTCTACTGGTTGAATGGTCTGGCCGGAACAGGGAAGACCACCATCGCCCAGACCATCGCAGAGAGGGTGTTCGCGAATGGACAGCTCGGGGCCTCATTCTTCTGCTCGCGAGACTTCGAAGACCGGAGCAACCTCCACTTCATACTCCCCACTCTCGCCGTCCAGCTCGCGCGCAAGTATGCCGAATTCAGATCGATCTTCGTCCCGTTAGCGCAGTCAGATCCAGGAGCCGCCTACGAGTCCCTGTATCACCAAATGGACAAGTTGATTGTAGAACCCCTCAGGGAGTGTGGCATTTCGACGGTGATCATCGTCGACGCCCTGGACGAGTGCAAAGACGACGAACCCGTTTCGGCAATCCTGTCGGTCCTTGGACAGTTCGTATCCAAGATCCCCAAGGTCAGGTTCTTCCTCACTGGTCGTCCGGAGCCACGAATTCGGGAAGGTTTCCGCCTCCCACTGTTGGTAAAAGCGACGGATATTTTCATCCTCCACGAAGTCGAAGCGGGTCTTGTCAATGACGACATTCGGCGGTTCCTCAATCACAATTTTCTGGAAATCGCAAACCGTCGGAGCGGGCTGAATAGTTGGCCCACGGAAGAGCAGCTGGACCTCCTTTGCGAGCGGGCAGGGGGGCTGTTTACCTATGCCGTGGCAACTGTCAAGTTCATCGACAACCGGAACGACAATCCCAGGAAGCGACTGGACTTCCTTCTTCACTCACCCGAGGACAGCGCCCACGAAGGTAAGGCCAAGCTGAAGACGAACACGACACTCGATTCGCTCTACGTGGCGATTCTTCAGGAGGCCTTCGGTGATGATGACCCGCGGACCGACCCCAGGATCCGTTCTGTCCTCGGCGCCGTGATCCTTGCCGCAAATCCCCTTTCTCCATCTACCATTGCTGCGTTCCTGGGCTTCGATACGGAAGACGTCTTCCCCCTACTTTCATCATTTCACTCGCTTCTCATTCTTCGACAGGACGACGCCAGTCACCCCGTTCGGCCCTTCCATAAGTCATTTCCCGACTTTCTCGTCGATCCGACCCGGTGCATCAACCCGAGGTTTCACGTCTCTCCTCCTGATCACCATTCGGAACTTGTAATCGGCTGCCTGGAGCTAATGAATCGAATGTTGAAGAAGAATATGTTCGGATTCCCAGATGGCTCCACGAACGATGAGGCTGGTGACTTGCGGAAGAGGGCCGAGGGAAACATCGACCACGGTTTGCGATATGCGTGCGAGTCGTGGCATAAGCACCTCGTCAATGCGAGCATGGCGCCAACCCACCGGGCCGAAATCATTCCCGTCTTACACCGGTTCCTGGAGCAAAAGTTTGTATTCTGGCTGGAGATACTTAGCATCCTTGGCACCGTAAGGAATGCGGTTGATGCATTAGAGGTGGCCAGAAAGTGGCTGGAGGTGTGTCGAGACTGTATGCTTGATGAGTCCCCTGAATTTGCTCATACTGGATCCAGGAATCATCGACTCTTGACCTCGTCAACGACTGCTTTCGGTTTGTCGCCAGCTTTTTCGAGGTCATCAGCGTGTCCGCTGCACATATCTATCACTCGGCCCTTCCCCTATCCCCCCGGACGTCGATGGTGCGGAGACTGTACGAGCCATATGCTGATCCATTGATGAGGATTGTGCAAGGGGTCCCGATGTCGTGGAATCCGGCTATCATGACCATGAAATGTCCTGACACTATCTGGCGCGCCGTATGGTCACCGTGCAGTAGGTTCATCGCGATCGACTGCTGGACAGAGACACGAATATTGGATGCAGCGACTCTCGGACGAGTCCAATCCCTCGCACCGCACGGGTATCGGGGTCAATTGCTCGCTTTCTCTGCTGAAAGTCGCTTGTTAACACGACTCAGTGACGAACCCGAAGAGATTATCAGTTGGGACCTCCAGACGGGCGTTACAGCCAGTGTCATCTCCCCAGGCGAGGTGAAAAGGGAGCGGCACTACCCGGGGGATCACCAAGAGCGGGAAAAATTTATCCAAGAGGCAATCTCAATCACCCATTCTGGATGTGAAACGATGTTTGCACTCTTGTTCGAGCGTTACGACACCCCCACCATCATTACCTACAATATTCTCTCCAGCGCATCTACGGGCTATTATCCGGTCGGAAGGCCGGTTGCAAACATAATCTGGGCACACGACAAATCCATCCGATTCGCAACTTTTGGGCTAGGGTCCATCATGATATGGGAAGTCGGATTCACCTTGGAACACCCGGCCACGTGGGTCGAGTCCCTGCCCACCCCGCACAATTTTGATCCCTCAAGACGATTCCTCTTCCTTCCCACATGCTTCCGGCTCGCCTTCATCCTCAGGGGTTGTGTCTTCGTGTGGGACGCCCGACATTCAAAACTCCTCCTGAGTTGTACAAACATCAAGTCACCCGGGGATGATAAGATGTCCTTCTCCTCCGATGGGCACTTCTTTGCATGTGGAACTTTCGGCCCAGAAATCTACCTCTGGAAGGACTCCCCCACTGGCTATACCTTTCACCAGAGGCTCGTGTCCAGCTCCCGTTTCTCCGATCCACTTCTCTCCCCAGATGGACGATCGATTATTGCATTCCGTGGTTGCGATCTCCAGTTATGGCATACAACAGATCCAACCTCCCCCCTCTTCAGTGTCCCGACTGGGAGTTTTTTGAGCACCGACCGTTTCGTTTTTGGATTTTCACCGGATCAATCACTGGCAGCGGCTGCGCGGTTCGAGGACACCACAGCCACAGTTCTCGACCTCAGGTCTGGTGTCCCACGGTTGACGATTGATGCAGGTGTGAAGATTCATGGTCTCGGGGTAGCTGGGAGCACTGTTGTTGTTGCTGGTGGGGGTAAGATCATCACTTGGAACTTGCCTCAAGGGGATCATGTTCTCAATGCCACCATGAACATTGATGATAGTATTCGGACAACAACACTTGGTCGTTTGTCACTGTCATTCAGCTCGTCACTTTCCGCCTCAATATCTCCAGATTTCAACCACATTGCCGTTGCAGGGATGTCTTGGGAGCAGGTCCCGTGCTTGTATATCTACAACATGACCACTGGGAAGTACCTCACAGGAGTCGACTCACTCTGGGGTGAAGTGTGGTTCAGTCCAGACGGGCGCAATCTCTGGTATCACTCCCTCGGCAGAGTGCGGGGGTTGGCAATCATCAAGGATAGCGAATCAAACTTCCTCAAGATGGAGTATATGGGAGAAACTAGCTGTCCACCAGGAGGATATCCCTGGGCGCACCCCCGTAATTACAAAATTACTGACGATGGATGGACATTCAACCCCAATGGGAAGCGGCTCTTATGGTTTCCTCCTCACTGGCGGTCGCGGAAGTTTAAGGAAAGAGATAAGATGTGGAGTGGGCAGTTTCTCGCACTTTTGCATGATGAACTCCTAGAGCCTGTAATTCTGGAGGTACTAGAGTGACCGGCAATCTGTGTTTCCCTTCCTCTTACGACTTTCTTTTTGTCCTCCTCTATGCGTCACATCTCGTTCGAGTTTTGAATGGTAGCATAGTAGTAATTGTGTATTCTTCACGATCTCCGATCTGTATTTGCCCTAGCTCATGTATTAGAGACTGAGATGCTTTATATATTGTGTAGGTTCGACCTGATTCCTGGTTACCGTTTAATAACGAAATGCGACAGGGGGGGCGCCGCCGCCGCGAAAATGTTCCACGAAGGACCATACCGAGAGTCAGAGTTCACGCGTGAAGTTCGACGCACATATGTGGCATTTGTTTGAGCATTTTGTTCGTCCGAGTCTTAGAAATAGTGTTCGTAACAAAAGAGACACAAGACGCCGTTGTTTCATCACCTCAATCCGTCAGAGACTAGCAGTCATACCCCGGGTCCCTGCGCCCATCCCCGCTACCGTTGAGGAAGATGGCGGAGATGAACTTCACAAAATGGTGATTTCACTCACTGGACCTCCTCCGCACGAGACTAAAATGAGACGGATCAGTGAGGGCGTCCATGGGATCGAGACGAAGAAGGCGGATGCGGGAGACGATGGCCGTGTGGTCAACCCCACTCCGTTCCCTACCACGGAGGACGCTGCAGATGTGGAGGGATCTACCAACTCCGAAGATCCTCCTGCCGCGCTGACAGATTCCACTGGATTCCGCCGTTCCTGACCTCAACCGGCCCGCGAGACTACTGCATCCGCTGCCGAGTCATCAGCTGTCACTGACGAACCCCTCCCACCACTCGATAGGCAGAAGCGTGCTTCTGCTGGTTACCTCCTGCCGTTCCCTGGCTCGAGGAGGGGGTCCAATTCCTCGGTCGAACAAGAGAAAGGGTTGAAAAGGAAACTCGGGGATCGCGCGACCAGCGAAAGTAGGGAGGCTGAATGTGTCGGCAAGGAGGCTCCAAAGAAGGACATTGCGGATGCGGCAACTGCATGTGCTGTTGGGGCCAAACGCGCTTGTGACGATGGCAACAAGGACCCAAACCCCGGGGAGGTGAGACGGCCATCTCCTCCACCAGAGAAGACCGCCGAAACAGAAAAGGCCGTCTCATCACTTCTTATATACCTCTAGCCAACAAGCCTCCCTCTCATTCGCCGCTAGTTGTATTCGCAAAGTGGAAAATGGTTGTGCGTCGTGGGTAGCACTGTACTGTATTTAATGCACACGGTTCTGTACTCAAGTATGTATGTGATCTTCAACGCGCGATGGCTCCGGTCCCGAAGCCATCCCCACCCTGATCTGGTCAGACTGAGCCGCCACGCAACGCAATCGAGCATCCGGATGATGCCGATTGTCTAGAAATGATTATATTCTGAGTGGAAGCGATGAATAGGCAATACTGAATTATAGGACATCCATGCGGAAGCGGTAGGGATATGTATCAAATCACAACGGCCATCGGGGGAATACCGTGCAACGCATTGAACGTTTCAGAACTCTCTTTGTGCCGCAAAGTTCTCATCAATACGAAACCCCACCCGGACCCGGTGAGCTAGCGGCGATTTACCCACCCTCCACCCCAAGATCCCAAGATCCTTTTCGTACTCGTCATCAAATCTCAAGTTCTGAAACACTATGAGACCCTTCCGGGCAACCGGCCCGGTCACCAGCGCCGCCGGGCCATCTCAGACTTTCCACGGCTTGCCGATGTATGGAAGGCGGATGCGAGCGGGTCGGAGGTGGTGGCCAGCGAAATATGACAGCACGAATGAATAGGGAACCTCCCAAGGTTGGCTCATAAAAAGTACCCTTGAGAGTCGGTGCCACCTACTGGTCATTTGTATCGATCCCCGGAGAAAGAAAGTCCGGCACAATAGCCCGGCGCGTCGAAGAGCCTGACGCCATGTCTGATCGTGAGATTAGAGTGTATTTTCGGAACGGATTACATACTGTACGTTCGGCAGCTCTGACGATGGCCGACGACAGAGGTTTCAGGAAGGCGGCAGCAGACCTGGCGTGAGCCTCTGCTACCCCTCTCGTCTAACACCGCAGCAGATCAACTCAATTCACTCCCAAACCCTGATAGGAACGACTTCGCCCACCTTTCGGATTGATATCCGTCTCCTCTCGCAATCCAGGCCCACGAACGGCATTGGTGGAAACCTCCGGTTGCTGGGGCTGAGGTTCGGGTGATTTCTTCTTGCGCTTGTTGTGTTGAAGAAGCGGTGGGAAAAGAGAAAACCACTCGTGGTGGACCCACGACGCCAAACCCACAATGTTGCCCCTCGGCGCGTGCTGACCGAGGTGGTCCAAACGAACCCACGCACGGATGGAATCGGGAATGCACCTCAAGATTCAAGCGGAAAGACGAGAGTTGAGTGATATGGTTCAACTCCGTGGACCACGGACTTGTCGACAACTCGCCACTAGAGTCCCGAATTTCGATTAAGGCGCCCCAATGCACCTCGGGGGCTTCGGGCTTTCCGAGCTTTGCGGGTGAGAACCACGAAGACAACGCTCGCAGTGGGCGGCGCTCTTGCCCGTCGCCGGCCAGCCTGGACCAGGCTAGTGCTTGGCTTGACCTGTGGCCTCGGTCGATATCTTAGCACAACGACGCCTATCATATGCTAGGGGTGGCGATGAGGGATGGCCTACAACACGAGGTGCACTGGCAACCACATAAATGGGGGGGTTCGCCGGCAAATGCCAAGCCCTTGTAATATTTCGTGTGGTTCGGGAAAGAGGAGGTGACACACTGCTCGTGTATAATCAACAACTGGGGAGTTCGTCCCTTCAGAACGTATGGTGTATATACCTCCCTTGTCTGAGCTTAGCCACCAATCTAGGATAATCTTTTCCAGACGGTGAAGCGAAGCACCAATACCATGGACGATCAATTCGTCGTCCTTCTTTGGTTACGTCATAAGCACTCGGGAATGGGCCGGAATCTGACGTCAGAGGGTCCTCTAAGCGAGTATGACAAGGTTAAGGGACGGCTGGACGTAGGATTTTGCCGGCGTTGCTTGTTATGATCGGACTTAAGAGATGGATTGATGAACGTTTGAACGTTGAGCCATCCGAGGACAGCGATCATTGATCTTATCCTTGCACTATCTCTCGGGATCTCGGTGTATGCCACGCGGGTTCTTTCCTTTCCTTGTAAACAAGCGAGATGCACTCAGCAAATTCTTCGGTTATGGAAATGCATGGGAGAGAGAGGCGGACGGATATACATCTCTAAAGCTGACGTTTGAGGCAGTGGAATGCGGGGAGTTCAAGTCCCCGGCGATATGTCACGTTCACAGATCGTTCCTGGGACGGCCCACGGTTGAATCGCGCAAGCCACTGGCCTCCACTGCTGTCATCGCCGCCACCATTATGGAGCTTGTGACTTTGCCGCGATGTGAGTGGGGGTGATCCGTGGAAGTTGAATAGGTAGGGGCGCAAGCACCATCATCAAATGACGTGACGCTGGCGTTGCGAGAGGCTGTGGATCGGGACACAATTGGGGCGACTGCAAACGAGCAGCAAGAGCGAGTCCCAGATCACCAGATGCCTGCTAATGGAGGGAATGCGGCGATTCGCGGCCCTGCACCCGACCGCTCGCAGCCACTAAAACCCGCCGAGAAACCAGAGATGTCCGTGCTCGGTCAACATACTGTTTACCCTTGAGAGTCGATGAAACTTCCCGGCTATCTGCATCGATCCCTGGGAGAAAGAAGACTCGGCGCATTGTAGGGACGGCATCTCCGGTCGTGAGGTCGGATTCCGTGTTAATGGCTGATTAGTAAGTATACCAGGCACAGAAAACCCTTCACGGTAGTCGCTACATCACGGCCAGTCAGACACTCGGGGATTTTCTTACGGAACCCTACTATGCACGGCCCTGGGATGGCCGGTCAAGTTCAGCCGAAGAGCCAGCCTGGGAGTCTCAAGGAGGCGGCCGACCGACGGTGAAGGAACGCAAGTATCCCCGGGAGGAACTGCCTCCCTCAAAGGAACATCCGGATAAAGTATATTCTGCTCCTCTGATCCGGCCGACCGACGTCCCCACACACGCGGGCGTAACGCTCGGCGCGGTTCCTAAATCCGTTTGAATGAAGTTCCCTCTTGCAGTGGGCGGCGGAAACAGACGCGGCAATACAATCGCCATCGGCCTGCGATGATCGCGGCCACGAGAGTAAAGTCCATTTGGACAGCGGTGCACTCCAAACTCTGCGAATGCTTACAATGACCGTGTACCTCGACACCCGGGCCGGATCGTGGAACTCCGAGTCCATCGGCAGATCACCGAGTCCACGCCCTCTGTCCAACACCCCGCCGGTACCGCACCCCAACACCACCCAATGGGCAGATGCCCTTATACAATCCTTCTGATGCGCGCAGTGCCACTGCGCACACCTATACAGATATTTGAATGACCAATCCCGCCATGATCGCACCAGGAACCCAAGTGAGCTGGGGGAAACTCCCATCCAATTGTCCCGATCCGTAGATTTTCAACAAGCGTCCCCGTGACCGTTTTCCGTGGGTATAAAGACCTAGGATTACCCTGCGTTTGTGCTAGAAGATACCGCCGCCATGGGCCTCTACACGAAGTCTCTAGTACTTCTCGCCGTCGCCGTCGTACAAACCTTTGGAGCGATCTACGAACACGCCTCCCAACTCCCATCCCATACCTACGATTATATCGTCGTCGGAGGCACGTTGCACGACACCGCGTCATGAACTGAAGAGAGGAACTCAACAATGATCGTTCATAGGTGGTACCGCCGGCAATGTGGTGGCAAATCGTTTGTCCGAAAACGGCCAATTCCAAGTCCTCGTCCTGGAGGCCGGACCAAGGTGAGCTCCACCAGTCTTCATTGCACCAACGACAGCCGTGCTCACCGAACCATAGTAATGAAGGCGTCATTGCGTCCATCATCCCGCTCCTGGCCCCCGCTTTGGTACCGTCCGTGAGTTTGATTGGTCACAACCGCGTTTCTTCATTTCGCTTACTGGCGAAACAGCCATACGACTGG
>Ga0307517_10013193_pt1 | contig 11252 bp, 15 predicted proteins | sample 23_EM_MG_FD_194515 | JGI IMG/M metagenome (GOLD analysis project Ga0307517, IMG submission 194515) | Populus trichocarpa ectomycorrhiza microbial communities from riparian zone in the Pacific Northwest, United States - 23_EM | ecosystem: Host-associated > Plants > Roots > Unclassified | place... | reverse complement strand
TGATAACATTTCGATTAAACGGCACAATACCCGTCTTGCGAAAGGCTGTTCGGATGAGCTCGGGTGTGAGAACTTTAAGGTGGGCCTCTCCGTAGACTTTGAGGAAATTTTCCTTTGAAACAGCCTCGCCAGTTTCTCGTAGCAGGTGGTCACGGCGTTTCCCAAACTCCGTTTTCAGCGGTCCAAAGACCACAACGTCAAGACCTTGATACACGTGCGTTCCGTGTGCAGGATAGCATGGTACGTGGATCTTGTTTTCCTGGCAGTAAACCAGGAATCCACGGGTGATATGTGACTTATGGCCGTCAACATAAAGGACACGATATCGCCCCTTGGCAAGTGCACGGGTTTGCTTGTCGAAAGCTTTGATGTATTCAATGCCAATCGTGTTGTCAGTCCACCCTTTTTGTGAGTACCCCAGCCTGGCAAATATATAACGTGTGTCAGACATTTTGACTTGAGTTATCAACTTATCAATAACCACTTACATTGCATTGGCAGGATTATCCTGTTTCCATTTCATGAGGTACCCTTTCCCAGCATAAAGAGCCGCAGGTACAAGAGCTAACCTGTTTGCGCCAATCGCAACCAAGACAGTAATGTTCTCTTGTGTGCTGGCTTGCTGTTGATATTGTACTTTCTTTCCTTTGCCTCCAATAATGCGAGCCCAGCCCTCTTCTCCATTACCTTGAAACCCACTTTCATCCATAGCCCATGTACATTCTGGTGCCACAGCCTTTCCGTCGTCACCACGCAACTGAATATCTTCAACAATGTCATACCACTCTTTGTTCGTCTCCGGATTTACAGCCTGTCCTCGCACGTTATCAAGGGGTCGTGCTGTGTAAACATGAAGCTGATCGCTGTGCCTCTCGATGAACCGGGCAGTCCAGCGTCGTCCAACACCTTTGGGGAATGTCGAACCATACCGAGCTCGGCAAATTTCATCCACATGCTCCTTGAGTCGTCGATGATCGAGGCCATGTCCCCAAGCAGCTATCTCAACTGTAAACTTGATGACTTCGTCAGCCTCCTGTTTTGTTAGCCAGCTTTTCAAAGCATTCATTTCCAGCAGTGTCCTCCCTCCATTTACCAGGTTCCGCAAGGTGTTGTGATTCAATGATACCTGGACCCCATCTGACTTGAAATATTCCTTCTGGACAGCCTCACACACTGCTCGTAGGCCAAGTTTTTTCACCCCTGCTGGCTTCGCCCTCTCGTCCTCATACATAGCAACAGCGGTAGCCATGCATTTTGCGTGTATTTCCTGATGAATTTGTTTCTTCTTTGTGGCAGACAGTGCTTTTCGCGCCATTTTAGATCTCTGAAGTGAAGTAAGAAGTAGTAGGAGTGTTTAAAGGATGTATTTCTTTGCATAAAATGCTCCAACACTGTACAGATCCGTCCGATCACTCGAATTTTACGTCAAGCGAGGGCAGTGGAGTTGCGTGTGACATGCCCGCCCTGTGTGATGCATGTGACGTGCCTCATCGTGTCACATTACCCATTTATACCCCTCGCACCTTAGATCTACCTCTCTCTCTCAAATACAAATGGAATTGACCCAATTTTTTTTGCCCAATCTATTGATAACACTCGTTTTAATGTTTTGTAGCCACCGTTTGATTGAAAGGCCTGTCTATCAATTGATATTGTAGAATTACATATTTGGCCAAAATGCTATTTCAGCATTTTTTCCCACCTACTCAAGAACGACAGGTGATTTGACAAAAAGAGCATATGTTCGTCATGATAGAACAGCATATCAACTCCTGAACACACTCGGAATCATGTATTTCAGTGAATTGAGCCCAAAAATCTGTACTGTACAAAGGAACCATGGTGTACAAAGTACCAGTTAAATACTGTATATGGGAACCGTGAGACCGAAGCCACCACCGTGGAATGCAACTTTGGGTCTTCATTGTTACAGGGTGAGTCGCTTATTACGATGAGTGTTCGACCTCACTGTTCCTGTCCTTATCTGTTAGATTATATTGGCTCGGACTTTACGAGGCGAGCTCAATCAAAGTGTATCTTGTTCTATTTCATGTCGACCACTAATTAGGGATAATTTATTGTGCCTCATTCTAATTCAGTCTGCGAATAAAAACTAACAATAATATGGCGTTAGTCTTAAACACGGGTTCTTGGCTCTCACTCCTCATTGGAATGTCGGTGGCTGCTGGGTGGACCTATGCCTTCTCATTCCTCGCCTATGTGATATACATGACGGACTTGTCAATGCCACCCCTTCCTCCATGTATTGTACTCTTGTATAAAGCCCCCTTCATGAGCCTATCCATCGCCGTTTGTGCCACAGGTCCTGCATTCATATTCTTGCTACTCAGAAATCTCTACAACCACTCCGAGCCATTCCGAGTGTCTCCCCCAGTGGTCGGTATCTAGCCCAATTTATAGATCTGGTCATATTCAAACAGATCCATGAGAAATATTGGCTGCCGACGCCCCCGCTTCATCGGAGAGAGCGGTGTTGCTACCTGAAGAGGGGTTTTAATTAGAAAGGGTTTGTCTCCCGTCTCCTATTCTCCTTACCGATCTCTTATAATCGAGCAGTGATCAAGCTCCCGAGGAATTATTTCTACTTTCTCATGTTCATAACCCTCGTGCGAGTCGTGACGTGCACATGGCTGCCTACTGGGTGGATTGCGTTGCTAATCGTATCTATGGACTCGATTATTTGGCTGGATATTGGCATCCGTTGCAGCACTCCCTGCCATCGGAATTTATTCGTACGTAGTATCGTATGTATTGTATGCTGGCTTTCGTGAATTCCTGGTAGATGTGAAGAAGGATGGTAATGTAGACCGGCTTGATGTTGGAGACGTTTCGGTATAGATCTAGCCTAGGATTAACAAAAAGATATTTGGAGACCCAGAATTGTAACATCTTGCCCTCGCCACTTTCACTGGGTCTCAGCGGAAGATATGGTGCTGTTGGGCAGTACTATTTATTATTGATCTCAAACATGCGCTTGAACGTCCCAGATCTGGTCTGGTTATCAAAGGGTGATGGAAGAGCGAGAGTAACTGGACGAACGATTCCGAATGATATCCCGCGAACCAGTTCGTTAGTAAAGGTGGTCGCATAACAATATGCAATGAAACCGACGCCCAGAAGGTTCGATGAGTTGGGTTGTCTATTGCCTCGAAAAAAAAGGGAGGGGGAGTATAAATCTAAAATACATAGCTAAAGATTAAAAAAAATACCGGATGTGTAAATGTGCGATATTATCAACGAGATGCAGTAAAGCAATAGTTTCGATGCTGGATGATGGATGGAGTGTGTCAGATTCTAGGAGTTGGTTTTTTGGGACCTGGCGACAAGCGTTCGCGGCCTGTTAAGTAACGAAACGACCTTCTCTCATGTACTCTCCTCCGCCTTCCCGCCTTCTGCCCTCTCACCTTCCCTCATCGTCTCTTCCCAACCCTTCGCAACTTCACTCCCTTTGAACACCTCCTTCAATACTTCATGTACCGTCTCCACGTACACGAACCGAATCCCCGTCTTCACGCTCTCGGGCACATTCTCCTCGATGTCCGCCCGGTTGGCAGCAGGGGCAATGATCGTCTTAATCCCCGCCCGATGCGCTGCCAGGATCTTCTCCTTCAACCCGCCAACAGGGAGAACCTGGCCGACGAGGGAAACCTCGCCCGTCATCGCTATAAATGGATAATCAGCAACAGAACACCAAGAGATCATTCCTCTAAAAAAGCATACCGATATCTTGACTAACCCTCGTCTTCGTGAACAACGATACAAAGGCCGTCAGAATCGCCGTACCAGCGCTCGGACCTTCCTTGCCGATGCTGCCCTCGGGCATATGTACATGGATATCCCGATCGACGAGGAACTGCTCCTCCGGCGCTTTCGTGATCCCCAGCTCAAACGCATGCGAACGGACCCAGCTTTGTGCGATCTGAGCACTCTCCCGGATGACCTCTCCCAGTTTTCCGGTCAATTGCAGGCCGCCTTTACCCGGCATACTCTGTAAATGCAAAACAAAAATAAAAGAACAAAAGATAAACAAAACATGTGAGAAGTGGTGTTTTGAAAAGAAAAAGACACGACGCACCATAGCTTCGATAGGCATAACTGCGCCGCTTCCATTGCCCAAGTAGCCCAACCCAGTGCTGACACCAGGCGGTGGCATATATGCGTACATCCGATCTTTCTGATATACGGGCGGTCCGACATATTCCTTCAGATTTTCCGGTGTGATTCGAACATGCACAGAAGCAGGGATGTGCATGGGTTTCCGCTCGGTAGTGACGGGGCGAGGTGAGGAGGTACCTTCGGGGAGCGTTGTGCTTGTATCGGGTTCAATCGGGGATTGGGTGGCTTCCTGAGAAGCAGTCGAGGCTAGCGGTTCTTTTTCGCTATCTGGGGCAGGTTGAGATTCGGATGTCGACGACGAAGCAGACGAAGCAGGTTCCGGTAGCTTTTCCTCACCAAGATCTTGCACGAGTTTCAGCGCCGCCTTGCGATAGATCTATCCCAACGGGAAGAAACTGTAAGCACCTTCATATTATATCGAACAAAAAGAAAGGCACCTTCTCGATATGCTTCTTCAAATTCCGCACCCCACTTTCTCTACAATAATACTTGATGAGCACATCCACCGCTGCTTCCTCAAGCTCGACGTCTGCTCCCTTTAACCCGCTCGCCTCCCTCGCCTGAGGCCCGAGATAGCGTTGAGCGATCTCCGCTTTTTCCTCGGACACATACCCCGAGACCTCTAGGACTTCCATACGGTCGAGTAGGGGCGCGGGAATTGTATCGAGGTTGTTGGCAGTGCACACGAAAAGTACACGTGAGAGGTCAACAGGGACATCCATACTACACGTGAACAAAGAGTTGAGTGTATGCCGTGTTAGAGAGAGAAGCCAACGCACTAGTGGTCCAGGAAGCCATTATTCTGCTCCGGATCGAGCATTTCCAACAACGCACTCGCAGGATCGCCATTAATGCCTCTCCCAATCTTATCCACCTCATCAATCAACACGAGCGGGTTCTCTGTCTCCACTCGCTTCAGAGCTTGGATAATTTTACCCGGAAGTGCACTAAAGCCGTTTCAGCGGTGGAAAGAAAGAGAACGGAAAGTTCCACGCACCCAACATAGGTCCTCCTATGGCCTTTAATCTCCGCGACATCTGTTAGCCCACCCACGCTGAACCGGAAGAATCGCCTGCCAAGAGCACGCGCGATGCTCTTGCCGATACTCGTCTTACCGACACCGGGCGGGCCCACGAGGCAGATGATCTTACCCTCGACTGTTCCGCGTAGTTTGCCCACGGCGAGGAATTCAAGGATGCGGGATTTGACGTCAGTCAAACCGTAATGATCCTCATTGAGCACAGTTTCAGCGTGTGGGATGGAGTAGTTCTCAGGGGTATGACGACCCCAGGGAATCTGCAAGATTCAGACATGAGATGACAAGATACCGCGAAAAAAGAAAACAACGGACCTGAGTCAACCAATCCAGATAATTCCTCGTAACATTCGCCTCACTCGCTGCCGGCTCCAGTCCCTGCAGCTTCGCCAGCTCCTCGTCAAACACCTTCCTTACGCCTTCGGGCATCTTCAATCCCGCCGCCCTCTCCCTAAACTTCTCAATCAACTTGTCCTTCCCATCGCTCTCCATCCCCAACTCCTTCTTGATACCCTTGAGCTGCTCCATCAAATAGTATTCCCTCTGCCTCTTTGCAATCTTCGAATCCACGTCTCTCGACAATTTGGACTGAAGCTGAGCATTGATCAATTCCTTTTTGAGGACGAGGAGGGCTTTACGGAGGCGGTCATCGACGACAAGGGATTCGAGCACGTCTTGGAGCTCTTGGACTTCTCCGGTGGAGACGGCAGCTGCAAAGTCCGCGAGTTTGTCTGGTTCGTCGAATACGTTCGCGGCGACCTGGTTGATGGAAAAGTTGGTTATTTGGTCGCGGAAGAGGGGGTTGAGCTGGGCGATATCTTTGAAGACGGACACGATCTCCGACATGAAGGCGCGAATATACTGGTCATCTTTGTTGTACGGTAGCGTTATGAGGTTCTCCACATTAACGATGGATATATCATGTTTGTGCAAAAAAGCTGTTTGGACAGGACCTGCGTGTTGGAATAAGAAAAAAATGATTCGCGATATGCGAGGAAAGGGAAATACCAGAAGTTGACTCTGTAATATGTTTCTCCGTGTGCGGCGGCGGCGTAGGCGGTGGAGTAGGCGGTTCCACAGTTTGCGGTTCCTCCTGTTGTTCGACTTCCTCCATCCTCACTCCGCCAGCTTTAACTAGCTCCGTGATTTTGATCCTTCTATGTGGGTACAGCACTGCTGTCAAACCCTCCTCTATCTCGCCATTGGGCCCACCATCCGCACTTCGTCCCGCAGCAGCAAACACGCTCGTAATCTGCGCGAATACGCCGACGGGGTGCACAGAATTTACGTCGGTGATGACGTCCGAATCCGTGTTCTCATCTTTGAGGAGGAAGGCGCCGAGGTAGGGCTGCCCGCGCTTCATCATTTCTTTTATGGCGGCAACGACAGCGGGGTTCCGCACAACGACAGCTTTATAAAAGCCAGGGAAAAGCGGGCGACGAGCGATAGGGAGAGCAAGCATTTGTGGGTAAATTTCGGGGACGGATTGCTTGGCTATTGATCCTGATCCTGAGCCGGGCTGCGATGGTGGTGGTGGTACATTGGACGACGACGAAGGCGGAGAAGGACCATCGGTGTCGTGTATCGATGAGCTGTCCGATGTCGACGACGACGACGGCTCTGAATCTGTTTTCTCGGGGTTCCCAACTCCCTCTTCGCCCTCCTTCTCTACATCTCCTTCCTCTTCCTCCCGCGGGGTTTTCGCAGGCGGTGTCTGGTCTTCTCCCGACTTTGAGTTGACCCAACGTGGCGCCTTCAACGAGCTCCCATTCCTCACCGCCACTATCTGCGACGCCGTGAACCCCCTTTTCCAAGCGTCATTGCACGCTGACTGCTGGAGAAGTACGGATGGTCGCGTGTTATTACTGAACAACGAATGTCGGAGCGCTGGGGCAGCTCGGATAAAAGAGCTGGCGAAGCGGCTCATCCGAGTAGTGCTGCTCACCGTTGTCTTGGACGACGAGCAGGCAACTTTGGCGTAAATATGTCGGCGGTGGAAGGTGCAGCGAAAAGTTGGAAACGTGCCCTTGATGACGCATGGAAAATTATGACAAAGCCGGACTTTTTCGGCATTCGGCAGATTCACCACCAGCGCTTGTCTGCGGGATCCCAACCGCTTCCCTTCAACAAACCTTCAACGAGAGGACAGGAATACCTGTCATCCTGGTCATGGCACTCTTCTCATCAGTTTATCAGCGCTGGTCACTCGATTTCCCAGCCGTGTTTGGTTCCAGAGCTGCTGAGTGCTCTCCAGCCTCCCTCTGATTCCAATCTGATTCCGTCATTTCGCAAACTCTTGTTTATAAACTTGGCACAATCATACCTCTGCATTTGCCTCCTGTCAACAGACTTGCTTCACTCAGACGTTGACATTATCTCGCACTGGCTCTATCCAATGGCAGCCAAATTTTCACTTCCCCGAGATCGCCGACCACCAACCTCCGCTATGCAAACCGATGCCTGTCACCTTTTCCGAGTACACGCACAACCTCGGCAAGGACATCCTCTGCCGCTTCAAGTCCGAAATCGCCAGCGACCCTGCAATTTTGAGTGCACCCACCCATGAATGAGAAGTTCATGACCCCCAAGGGCAGGTTTCCGAGATAACCGAAAGCGAGACTCTGGGGCAATCCGCAGGAAATGATATGTTGTCCTCCGCCACCATAAAATTTAACACACAGGACGCGTACCTTGGGGAGAACATACAGATATAAAATGGGCTCATAAAGTAGAGGTTTATTCATTGGCGACGCCATCCATTTCGCATTCTCCCCAGAGCTTGGGAGCCTCTCGTATTGCAGTCGTGCCTCCATATGGACCGAGTTAACCCCTTTGCACAATCTGGATGGTTCAACGCACCCAATCACTTTGTTCCGTCGCAACGCAGCTGGACCGCGACTCCCACTTCTCCCCTCTCCCCAACTTTTGGAGCCCTTCCCCATACCACAACGGAACCTTCACCAGATTGGGTCCGACTAACCTTCGTCACCGCGGATGGAGATATCCTAGACTGTTCTGTAGTCAGTTCCGGGAATCAGACCTTCTACGAAATCTCGACCGAATACCAACCAAACAGGCCAATGGTAACGACATTCGCTAGGTTCGATGGGACACATTTCGCCCGCGTAGAATGGGAGCCCGTTCCACTGGTAGAAATCAACGACTGTCTCCACAAACGGAAAGTGACTGAATGGATAACACCGTCAACGGAGTCGCGACAGTAAGTAATCAGCTTTCAAGCGTTCTATTCGTGTTTCTAATTTGTTGACATTCAAAATAGTGCAAGGAAAATGGTGATAAACAGTGACGAATACGTTTGGGAACGTCATAGAGATACGATTTACGTGCGTATTCAAGATATTCAACCTTCTAGTCCTCATCCTGACCTCCCAGCGTTGAGCTAGCTGTATAGAACGCTCGAAACGCCCGATTTGCCAGAGCTTTGCGCCAAATTCTATCGCAAACGTGAAAACCTCTTATTCGATATTACACCCAAGGCGATTCAAACGGGAATTCTTGAGCCTGCAATTGTCGCCCTTATGTTTCTGACCGAGCACCATGGAGTTATTTCTTCGTAACATATATATCCACTTACATAACTTCTACTCATTCGTGAAATAGTTGGTCTCGGAGTATTGAAAGGTTGGACCATTTTCGAGTTACCATAGGACATTCGTACACTACTTTTACTAATAATCGGTTAATCCTTCGCGAACCTATTTACTACTTACTATTCATATTCCCCCTTCCCCTGCCAGCTTGATAGAATAGACGATCACATAATTTATGGTGATACTTCATAATTACTTAAACTTCGTGGGGTGATCGTCTCTAAGTTGATCATCCGGGGAGATGGATAAGATTCCTCATCTTAATTTCTACGCATGGTTAATGTAGTTCGAGCTAGGGTGGAGGACCCTGGCTAACTTTAATTCCATAAATGAGACTTTAAATTTAGGGGAGGTGACAACGTGAATGATTAAGGGTTGATCAACTACATTATTGGTTCGTGCCCTTTCCTCCCCCTCTCACCTCGTTTTTCACTTGCATTCGTGAATCCCTAATTTCAATCTATCGCACCACGAAAAAATGCCATCGGTTTATGGTCCTAATGAGATCCCAGTATTCGAGAGCGCGGTGCACCCCGGCCGTGAAGCTGAATTTCGCGCGACTGCCCCTCCAACACGTATCATTAAAGAAGCGAAAAAGGAGACAATTATGTGCTGTACAAACTGCGGGAAGCTTGGCGACTCTGAAGATGCGGATATGAAAAAATGTGCCGAAGTGAGTCTATTCACGCAAGTTGAAGTCGGCTGTCCAGGTAATGACTTTTTTTTCGTATCCCAAGTGCAAAGTGGTGCAATACTGTTCTAGGAGTGTATGTCCATTCAGTATTTCCACATATACTACTCAAATGATGCTTCGTAAATCAATCCATTCAGTGCCAAAAAGAGAACTGGTCTGTCATCTCTATCTTTCGAGTATACACGCATGGATCCTGAACGTGATTTTGGTACCCCCCCTCATCGCAGGCCCCTACACAAGCTGAATTGTACCTCCGATCTCGGCGAGGGGATCCAACCCTTGATCAAGTCGTTCACTGCGAATCCAATGCTTTCCCATTACCTCGAAATATGCCTCTCCCTCGAGTTCGACCTCCACCGGATTAACACTCGTCAGTCCGCACCTGAGAAGGCCCAAAGCCTACTCCGTAGTCCTCTCCTCGCCCGCATCGACGTAGGGATCGAGCCCACGAAAATCACGGACTTTATGAACTTGTACACATTCGGAGACCAATGGGACCAGGACGACCTGGAAGGGATGCTCCAGCTTCACCATCTCACATCGACACGCTCTGAGATACCCATCGAATCGATAACCGATATCAATATGTCGATCTGGAAACATGCACGCAAGACAGCTGATGAAGATGGCGACGCGGACCGTGCCGTGATCCTCGTCCAATTCGTGAACAACTTCAAACAGGCGATTACGTGTCCGATTGTGGTGGGCCAGGAAGCACTCAAGTCGGCAAGGAGAGCGAAACCGTTCACGAGCTGCTCGGCTCTTACGGGCAAGGAGACCGACCACCCTCTTAGTATTGCTTCCTGCTTCGAGTGAGTCTCCCAAAACCTTTCCGAAACAATCTATTTCTCCTTCACTTGTACTCTCGTTAACCCTTCTCACCCACAGGTATATGAATACCCATATTCGCTCCGACAGGAGCAATAGACTTCTCCTCCGAGCACCGATGCGGGAGTCCGACAAGAATCTTATCCGGGAGGCGGGTCGGGACGCAGACTCCCATGCTCCCCGCTCCCTTCGGGTAAAGGTTCAGCGGGAGGGTGTGTATGTTAGCCATCGAGTCATCCTACCAGCTGGTGGTCCTTTGGGTTCTACTCGGAGAGATCCCCTGCCTCTCGAGAGACAGATAGAGGGCGGCTTGATACAGGGTGGTCAAGCTCCACCAGACGTCCCTCCAAGGAATCGTGCAGAACGGAGGAGACTCGAACAGGAGTTGAAGAAACAACAGAAGCGACGAAAGTAGTGGTCTAGCTGAGATTTTTGATTACTTTGCTTTGTTCACATGGCGTCAGCTGTTATTAATTTAGTGTAATGAGCTCTTGAACACCGCCAAAGCATTGCTTGGATTCCAAAAAATATTTAGCAACCTGTCTTCTTGTCAGTGCTATCGAGTCTTCAGTGGAAACTTGCCCAACACCGCCTTACATGCCTTTGAGCTTATTCAAACCAATGAATCTAGCTATGTTAAATTTGATCTCACAATTGTTACCATCTGTAGTAGTGTTTGAAAGTCCAGTTACAAGACTGGAAAAAGACCGAGACCGGACCGGACTCTAACCGATCAAGACCGTGGCCGCGGTCCGGTCTTCGGTCTTCCAGCTTTGGGAAATTATAAAGACCGACAAAAACCGGTTTAAACCGGTTCAAACCGGTCTTTCGGGCCCTAAAAATACAAGAACGTAGCCTCACATAAGAGCTTTCTAACGTATGTAAAAGCATAATTTTTGGTTAAGAATTAAAGAAGTTATGCTTGAATTTGTATATAACTTATTTA
>Ga0307517_10013192_pt1 | contig 11253 bp, 10 predicted proteins | sample 23_EM_MG_FD_194515 | JGI IMG/M metagenome (GOLD analysis project Ga0307517, IMG submission 194515) | Populus trichocarpa ectomycorrhiza microbial communities from riparian zone in the Pacific Northwest, United States - 23_EM | ecosystem: Host-associated > Plants > Roots > Unclassified | place... | reverse complement strand
GTGAGACTTGCTATTTAGTAATTACCACTTTTTCAAGAAATACATTCGTGTTTTCAATTTCCCACAACACATCAACAGCAAGTCCTCAACCCCGCAAACCAGATTATCAGCTCTCAATGTACTACTCCTATAAAACACTCACTTTCACTTTCATGTTTTAAGAGCTGTATTAATGATTATGAAACAAGTTTTGGTCATGCTTTTGAGCATAAATAACGATACTACTGTGATTTCAGCACAATCAAGACTTCAGTATATATAGCAAACCAGATTTTTGCTTCATGGCCTTTGTGGGTTATTCATCATTACATTATTAAAAAACTAATTGTTTGTGGCCTCGTTGGATCATTCGTCTCATCAAACCCTAACTATAGCCTAATCATTCAAAAAGAAAAGACAAAACCAGAAGAAAACAGTACCTATACACTACATGTGAAGCATATAAAAACAAAAAATGGGCCTACAGTTTTTTTTATGTTTTGTTTAACTTGGCAGAGGGGGGCTCTTTAGCACGTTACACCTCGATTTCTTGCATAACATCAAATATTTTATTCCTCATTCCCCTAGATAACATTAAAGATTTCCCTCTCCTTTAATTTTTAATAAGGAAAGGGACAAATTGTCACACGCAGATAGCCTTTATAATAATAAAAATATTATTATCACATGTCTTATATGGAACGACTGACAGAAAATATATATTAGTTAATAATTAAGATGCCAAATGACTGTTTTCTTCAATTCAGGCGGCGATAATGCTTCAAGGCAAGCCATGCCCTTTGGACTGTATGACATAACTTACCAGTTGATCAAACCACAAGACAAGGACAAGACAAAAAAGAAAAATATATAAAATAAAATACTCAGAAGATTTGATAGAAAGGGGGAATCAGCCCCTATCAGACAGTCTGGGAAATCACACTAACAAAAATTGAAGGAAACTGATTTAGGTTGGCTAGTAGCCAGAAATATCCAGTTCTTTTGCTTGCTATCTTTTAGCGAGGAGAACATCTTATGCAAAATATGATCACGAGTATCTACGTTGAAAACGCCTGATCAAACATCTTAAGAATTTCAAGGGATCTGTTTGCCAAGGCAGACAGCTGCAGAAGTGACCTTGAACATCCTACACATGTTACCAATTAAAATCTTACAAAGTTATAGAGCAACCTAACAGTATTGTAGTTGGATGAAACCATTATAAACCATTGTTCTTCTTTAGTACTGCCATCAAAATCCATCTTTGTAGGTATTTAATTCTACAAACAACTGTAACACGGTTATGTACAAATTGCATAGCTTGAATCCTTTTAACTCAGAACACAATCAATGCTAAAGATACTATATTTTTCACTAAAATCTTACAAAAAGGGAAGTCATCGAGCACTTGCTCATCACATTTTTCAGTTAGCATCCATCACATACTGTTATATCAACTGATCAAACAGTTCTAGTAGAAGTGTCACTGTCCCTGGTATTATTTACAAACATTTTTTTAACATTTTGATAAAACAAAAAAAAAGGGGAAATGAAAAGAAAAAGATGCAAACTTACCAACAAGCTGAAACCAGTGACACTCGCAAAGGAAGTGGCCATTGAAGCACCAGACAAGCTTAACTCACCAAGATGACCTACAAACATCACAGAAATCATTTGTATACAATATTGCAACAGACTCACAGATATTAAAGGACCTGCTAGCCATAGCTGCCTTTTCACTTCTTCAAGAATCTCCTTCTTGCTGATACCCCTTTCTTGGTTTCTTTCTTCGTAAAGTCCGACACCGTTTCCTTCACATAAAGGTGTATTAAGAGACAAACTTTGCTGCTCTCTCTCCATTTTCTTTCAAGTGGGAGATTTACAAAGTGGAAGATAAATGTTCTCGCGATAAAATACAAGTTGTCTTGAATCAGTATGTGTCGATCATTAAAGTTATAAAGTAAAAAAAAAAAACTATCATTATAATAAGATAAAGAAATTAAATTCCATCAGTACGTATGACAAAATGACCATAACTGAAACGAAGACAAAAACTTTAACGCAAATGGCGGTCGTCAATTTCGGAGGATGTAATTGTCTACTGAACCAGACAAATTACTCGGTGGATAGAAATTAAGCGGTCTTGTGCTCCCTTTCAATTCTAAATATCATTTGAAGTTTATACAAGGGTTTTTTCAATAGGCATATGTGATCTTCCTTGCCATTAATCATAAAACCCTTCAATTATTGCATCATGTAGATATTTCTCTCTAATTCTCTACGTATGAATGCGACAAGTCTCGTCACTAAAGATAATAGAATTTTAATAGAATTATGCCTAACTATAGAAAAAAAGAAATACCTTATTGAAGTCAACACCGGTCTATATCCATCTAAAACCAGCCAAGTTTTGTATGTAGCATCTTCTATCACAGGGATATCATCTTTTTTCTATAGATCCAGTTAAAGCAGCCACCTATCTTCTTTCCTTTAAGAGGTCGAACAAGCTACCAAGTTTGATTCTTATGTAGTAATTCCATCTCTTTATGCAAGACAACAAACATTCTATAATTAGCACTAGTAATGGCATCCATATACGAAGAAGGCTCATCAACATCACATGTATCTTGTGCAATAGATCACAATTCATAAGCAACATAATTAGTACTGTAAAACTAAGCACGATTTGGTGTTTTCTTGGTCTTTGTCCTCTTTTCTTTAACAATATTATATTGTACCTCTTCCTCGTTATCATCAACTTGAATATATATCCTATACACCTCTTTAAGAACCTACAACTAATTTAAATCATGATGATCATGAATAATATCTTGCAAATGACTGTGATCACTATAACTTAACTCCACCTATTTTCAACAATTTTTTTTAAAAACAAAATCCATAACCACTAATGATGTGAAGTAGCAAGCATCACTAAAGAATCAATTAGTGGTACCAATTGAGTCTATTCTAAGATCTGAAACTAAGAGAATCCGAGAATAATTAAATGATCAGATTTTGGATATTTGGATTAACAAGTTACAAAATTGTCATACTATATGTACTATTTAGGCTGTACATGGAGCTACAATTGAAATTTATATGATTCTATAAAAAAATAGCCACATATAGCAGTTACTATTTCTCTGACAACTCAAACGGTCGACCGGTTCAGATTGGTCAAGCCAATCGGTTGACCGATTTCTGTAAATTTCGAGGTGTTTATCCTCGATGAACAAGTGGTTGACTGGTTCACTTGGTATATCCAAGCAGTCGACTAATTCAACTTAAAACCCAGATTTGACAATTTTAAACCTTGTGAATCTTGGACTGACTAAATGCATATAAATTATATAGCGCATACAATGTGAAGTGTGTGGATTCATTTTAATTTATGTTATCAAGTAAGATATAAAGATTTACATAATTTGCACTAAAATGAATTCTTAAGAACTAAGTCTTCACTTATTTTGCATCTTGGATTTATTAATTAATAAGAATAGATATAAAAGAAAAGGACACCCCTATATTTTGCAATATAGTGCCCCTTAGAGACTTTAACAATTGACAACAATCTATACATATATGTTTTCCCCCTTAATCATATAATCACTTGTTTTATATGTATTCTCTATTTTTGCTAATTCTCTCCCCCTTTGTCATCAATGAAAAGGAATAAGAAAGCATAATAAGCCATAGAGAAATTGAATATGAAAACATGCCATAATGTTCAAAATGTAATTATCCATTACAAATTGGGAAAGAAAATAAAAAAAACATAAAGAAAATTAAATACATAAAAACATAAAAAATGCTTATGGCACAATTGTCTAGGGTGGTGGATATCGAGAGAGTAGATTTGTCACCATAGTCTTGATATTGTGTAAGTCACTTACCATATGATCTTGATTAGCTATAATGTGAGCTTGAGAGTCTCGAAGATAACTCATATCCATCTCAATATGGGCTATGCAATCTTCCATCCTAGATCTCTAAGAACTAGTACCAGCATCTTCAGAAAAAGGAAGTTATAAGTGGCTTCTCAAACATGTTAACAAACTCATCATCACCACCAACATGTAATTCTTCTTCATCATGCTCTTCCTCAGCATAAGCTCCCACTTGGATTTTAGTGACCCAAACACCTTCCTCATTCAATAGAAATTTCATTTTGGTCAGGGTTATATTATTTATTTCCACTGCTTGCAAATATTATTTCCTATCCATACTCATTAATAAAATACTGCAATGCTCAAATATAAATGTCAAGGCTTGACCATAGGGAAGAGGCTTTTGCTTTTGATTGTGAGCCATGATTATATTTTGAATTATAATATATGGTAGATTAATAAGCCTATTTTTAACCATATAATCAAACAAACACATGTCCATGAATGTGACCTCATCATAATATCTTTTTTAGGCAAAATATTATATGCTATGATCCTATGCAGTAATCCAGGTTGTAAGAGCACGTCTTGGTTCTTAATCTTTGCTCTTGGAGAAAAATCATTCTTACAAGTATGCAAATCACTTATTCATCATATCTAAAACCTTCAATTATAGGAATTATGTTGATTTCAAAAACCTTAGAACTTTCATTTGAAATTCTTAAGATATCTACAAGCATTTGACAGTCGAATTTAATATGTTTATCTTATAGTCTACTCACAATCCTAGGCTCAACATTAATCCTCATATTTGAAAAAAGACATTCTAATAAGCTTTAGGATAACTGGGTTTCTTTAAAAAGAATAAATTCCTCCAACTTATAGATGCATTCATTTCATCAATACCAAAGGCATACAAATCAGTTATTAATACTCTTTCAATAGCTATTGACCTATTTGCAAAAAAACTAAGAAATTTTTTAACATTATCACCTTGGTATGATGTTGGATCATTAGCCTTTTTGCTCTTTGATTCCACATTCCTTGAGCATTTTTAGGAGCTATTGAGCTTTAATCTTCAAGAAATCAACTCCAATTGGGCTTGATTTGGTGGAAATTGAGTGAAATTAAAAGATAGCCTCGGTTAGGGTTATTGAAAATCAATTTGAAGGTTTTTGTGAGTTGTTGGAAAGTGATAGTCCCTTATATACTGTCGAGTAACCAATTGACTGGTTGCCTTGATTTAGTTTGATCGGTCGACCGATTGAACCTCAACCTTGAAATTTTCTATTTTTCTCTTTTCATCCTTCTTATGAATTTTTAAAAATCATTTCCATGTGAAAATTATGTTCAAAACCTTAAGAAATCGAGGGGTCAAAATCTGAAATTTTAGGTAGTAGTGACATTATATGTGCTTTGTCTTAACCGGTCACCCGATTGATCTAATTATATGAACCGGTTGACCAGTTTACATAGAATTCAAATTTTTCTATATTTTCTCTTTTAGATATATTTTATAAGTCTAAATATATCTTTTTGTCCAACTTATAGATTAAAAAATTGAACCCTACTTAAAACTCAAAATGTCATTGTTCACACAGTAACTTATGCTTTGTTTCTCTACTTTAATCGGTTGGCCGATTGAGTTAGTATGATGAACTGGTCGACTGATTCATCCTAGATCTGCACTGTCATGAATTTTCTACAGATTAAATGTTTCATACAAAAAAGGCCTAAATTTCTCATTATTTCACAAAAGCGATCCTTACTTAAAAGCTTTATAAAAATATATGCTAATTGATGTTCTGTGCATACAAAATCAAGTGCAATATCACCTTTCATCATGTGATCCCTTAGGAAGTGATGTCTCACTTCAATATGTTTTGTACGTGAGAGTTGTATATGATTCATAGATAGACTTATTGTATTAATGTTATCACACTTAATAGGTATATGATCAAATGCAACACCAAAGTCTTGTATAGGATTCTTAGATAGACTTATAAAGAGATTTGTTAATAGTATTGAATGTAATATCATGAGCATATATTTATACAAGTAGGTTATCTTTATCTCTTTCTTTATGAAGAGGGTGGTGTCAATTTTGCCAATGCTGAAACCATTTTCAATAAGAAAAGACTTTAATCTATCATACCAAGTTCTTGGTATTTGTTTTAAACCATATAAAGCCTTTTTGAGTTTGAAAACATGATCATAAAATGAAAGTATTCAAAACCTTGTGGTTGCTTAACATACACATCTTCCATGATAAAAAAATTTAAAAATGAACTTTTAAAATCCATTTAAAAAATTATAAAACTAGTATGACATGCAAAAGTTAAAAGCATTCTTATGGATTTTAGTCTAACCACCGATGCAAAGGTTTCTTCATAATCAATATCTTCTTATTGATTATAATCTTTGGTAACTAGTTTAGCTTTGTTTCTAACAATGGTCCCATACTCACCAACTTTGTTTCTAAAAACCCATTTTGTTTATATAATGGATTGATTTCTAGGTCTAGAGACTAGTTCTCAAACATCATTCCTTTCAAATTGGTTTAACTTATCGTGCATAGCTAAAATCCTATTTGCATTCTTTTCAGCTTCTAGAAAGGATTTGGGTTATATATAAGAAACAAATGCATAATGCTCACTAATATTTCTAAGAGATGCTATAGTCTTAGTACCTTCAAAGTTACCAATAATTAACTTAGAAGGGTATGAGCTTACATACCTTAGCTTCTTTGATGGTATAAAAAAGTTACTTTCCATCTCTTGTTGATTGCTAAAGCTTAGTTGATCTTTGTCAATTTCTTTATTAAGACTCAAATAGGGGTCTTATCTTAAGACTCAAATGTTGGACACTTTCATTAATGTCATATAGAATCTCAACAATTTTGTCAGTTTGAGTTTCCTTAAATATGGCATGCATGAATTTTTCAAAACAAAGTATTCTATTATTATATACTCTATAAGCCTTGCTAGAGGAGGAATAACCAAGAAAAATACCAGAATTGGATTTTGAATCAAACTTATCCAAATTATCTTTGGTGTTTAAAATAAAATATTTTAAACTGAAAACTTTAAAATATGAGATGTTGGGTTTCCTATCTCTTCAAAGCTTATAAGGAGTCCTTTTCAACTTTGGTATTAAGGTAACACGATTTAAAACATAGTAAGATGTGTTTATGGTTTCCGCCCAAAAACATTTAGCAGTATCAAATTCATTTAACATAGTTCTTATCATTTTTTGAAAAGACCGATTCTTCTTTTCCACAACCTTATTTTGTTGGGGAGTTCTAGGTGTTAAAAAGTTATGGTGGTATCCTTTTTCTTCATAAAACGATTCAAACAAATCACTTATAAATTTTCCACCATGATCGCTCCTTATGTTTATGATAAATAAACCTTTTTCATTTTCAATATTCTTTGACAATTTTACAATTTTATAAATAGTTTCATCTTTTGATTCAAAAAACAAAACCTATATATATATATCTAGTAAAGTCAATAACAATCACAAACATTTATTACCACTTATGCTTCTTGTTCTAGTCGGTCCAAATAGATCTATATGTAGTAATTCTAAAGGTTTTTTGGTTGAAATGTGGTTCTTGCTCTTAAAGGATATTTTTACTTGTTTACCCATTTGGCAAGCATCACATGATCCTTACTTTTTAAAAGCAATATGAGGAAGACCTTTAAGAAGTTCATTTTTGATAAGTTTAGAAAGGATATCCATACTTATATAACCTAGTCTTCTATGCTAAAGAAAATTATCATTAATGCTAGCAACAAGACAACTTTCTATTCTCATGCATGCATTAATATTAATCTTATAAACATTTCATTTTCTATTACCAATAAAAAGAACTTTATCATTTTCAAGGATTAAACAACATGCATGGTCAAACATAATTTTATAGCTTTTATCATACAATTGACTAATACTTAGCAAATTATATTTTAAACTATTTACAAGAAACACCTTTTCTATTAAGAAAGATGATTTACATCCAATATTGCCAACTCCAATGAATTTTCCTTTTAAGTTGTCTCTAAAAGTGATTTTTCCACCTTTGATCTTGGTAATGCTTTAAAGCAATGAATCATCTCCGGTAATGTGTCTTGAGCAAACACTGTTCAAGAATCACTCCCTATATTTCTTTGATTCCTACATATATAAATTCAAGATAAGGTTCTTGGTACCCATATCTTCTTGGATCCTTTTTATGGTGGTTCATTTTTTAACCCAAGTCATATTACTAACTTTTTCCTTCTTCATAGGACATGCATAAATCAAGCAACCAATGCTTCCATAATAATTTCGTGTTTAGTTTGGATCATATAATTGTTTGGCTTTAACAAAGTATATAAGTTCAAATATTTTTTATTCTTTTTAGGTTGATAGCCTAAACCTCTTTTGTTGAAAACACATCTTTGACTAACAAGCAGGGTTTCTAAGATCTTAGAACCTTAAATGAATTTAGCTAGTGTAGTGTTAAACTTATCAACCTTTTCTTTTAAATCCTTGTTTTCCTTTTCAAGTTGGTTCATTTTATTGTAATCATCAACTATAATGCATGTTTTCTTTTTAGAGTATCTTTCTCAACAAGTAAACATGCATGGTTATTTTTAATAAGTTATACTTGGAACCAAACTTTTTGTATTCATCGTACAATGTCTCAAATGTATCATGTAATTCATTATAAGAGAAGTGGTTATTTTTTTAATAAGCTATACTTGGAACTAAACTTCTTGTATTCATTGTATAATGTCTAAAAAATATCATGCAATTCATTATAAGAGAGGTTATATTCATCATCCGAAGAAAGTACCTCATTATCGCTTTCAATTTCTATGAAACACATTTTACAACATGCATTTTATCATCACTTGAGCTAGAGTTCGAGCCATCACTCCATGTTACTTTCATAAATCGTTTGTGATGGTGGTTCTTCTTTTTATTTTGAAGGAGAGGGTAATCAACCTTGTGTGTCTCATCTTGTTGTACTTGTAGCATCTAAGTAAATCATCATAGCATTTTAATAGGTACTGTCATTACCATAAAAGATAGATGGCCTAAAAGTTGATCCTTCATATTGAAAATTAAAACTAGTGGTTGTCATTCTACTCAAAGTCTAAACAAACTTATATAAATGAGAACTAGGCTTTAATACCAATTGTTTTTTTAGGATTAAGGAAACAATAACACTTAAGAGGGTGAATTAGGTGTTACATTAATAATAGCAAATATTGCAATTAACTCAATTAAAAACAATAAACACAAATAATAAACAACATAATTAAAGTTCTTAAAGTAAAGAGTATAGGGATAGGAATTGCAAACTCGGTTTTTAATGTGATTCAACAAGCCTATATCCACATCTCAAGCACCAAACTAGTCTTAAGTATTATATTCTTTACTAATTCATGCCAAAGATTACAATGTCCTTGATGAATCCATACCAAGCCTTTTTTCATCACTTGAAGAAATATTCGCTTCAAGATTTTTCACCTTGGTGATGTACCTCACTAATGATCAAGAGTTTTTCATTTAAATTCTTGAAGGATTACAGTTGTTTGAAATGTAGCAACACTCTCTTAAAGAGTAAATAATACAATTGAAGCTTATATCTCTATAGCTTACTCAATAACACTTAAAATGTATGAAGATGTTTAAGTGTAGTGGATGTGAGAATTTATACTCTTGTGCAAGAATATAAAGGTTTTAGTGCACAAATATGAGTATGATTTAGGATTGATGATTTTGAAGTTATTTTTTCTCTTTATATATATATATATATATATATATATATATATATATATATATTGTCCAAACAATATGCAAACTTGAGATGATATTCCCTTTATTGGTTTTTGACTCGATGGAGTATCTACCTATACATGTACCATATGAGGCAAAAGTTGGAGGCTCAGTCCAGTATAGATGGATGTATCCATTCGAGAGGTTAGATATTACACATGCAGTGTAATTAAAAATGTATTTTCATAGTTTTCTCTAATTGAAAACATTCGTTTAATTTCATATAGGTACTTGTTCAACCTTAAAAAAATAATTAAAAACAAGACACATGTTAAGGCTTTGATACGTGAGGCATATATTGTTGAAGAGATCTCAATATTTATCTCGTACTATTTTGAGCCTCAATTGTGAACAATAATCAATCGCGTTCCAAGGAATGACGATGGTAGTGAAGTGCCTTCGAGTGAGAACTTGTCAATATTCTCTAATTTTGAACGACTCGCACTAAAAAATGCTATCAGTGAAAGATATTTGTCTAAAATAGAATTCAAACAAGCACATAATTATGTGCTATTTAACTGCGATGAACTGAGACCTTTTATTTAGTAAGTATACTACTTAAACTTTGTTATTGATGAACTATTTCTCTCTTGTAATATCACAAACTCATACATTGTTGAATACCTTGTAGGCAAAATGATCAATATTTACTGTCTAAACTCATAACTAACCGAATCTCAAATATTTCGATTACAAGTTGAACAATTTTTCACGTGGTTTAGAACATATGTAAGTACTTTTAATTATCATAATCTATTGGGATACTTAATTTCATTACACATTTCTCGTTCATTGTTCATTGTTGTACTTTTATGTACCAGGTTTATAAATTGGAAGGGAATGCCAGTGCTACATTGTCTTTATTAAGTTTGGGTTTTGAAACAAAGGTGAAGTGCTACAATATATATTTTATCAATGGATATGTGTTTCACACTGAAGAATATGGGCAAGGTAGAAAGACATATAATAGTGGGGTTTGTGTTAAGGGATCAACTTTTAATGAGTTTGAAGTTGACTATTATGAGAAATTAGAAGAGGTAATTGAATTTCAATATCATAGCGAGCAGAATAGAGTATTTTTATTCAAATGCTATTGGTATGACACCACTGACAGAGGAATCAGAGTAGATCTCCATCATGGTTTGGTCAAAAATTAATTTAAAAGATAGACTCTACAATGTTAATGATCTCTTTGTTTTCACCAAGCAATGCCAACAAGTTTATTACACATACACCCATTCCTTTAAAAAGGATTGTTCAAAGTTTGATTCGTTATCCGTATTGAAAACCTAACCCAGGGGTCGTGTCGATAGGTCAGAATAAGAGCGATAAATCAAATATGGGAGATAATGTCTTTCAAATTAGTGAGTTAGTTGATCCATATCAAGTTTCTCCATCGATTGACTTAGAAAAAAATTCAAATTTTTACGTCTTCGATAATATTTTTATTGTTTTTGATGTTGAGGAGTTGAATGTTGTTCTAAGCTTCAATGGATAAGCACAAGTTGATGAGGATGATGATAAAAATGAAGTTGACGACGAGTCAATTAAAGAA
>Ga0307517_10013191_pt1 | contig 11253 bp, 6 predicted proteins | sample 23_EM_MG_FD_194515 | JGI IMG/M metagenome (GOLD analysis project Ga0307517, IMG submission 194515) | Populus trichocarpa ectomycorrhiza microbial communities from riparian zone in the Pacific Northwest, United States - 23_EM | ecosystem: Host-associated > Plants > Roots > Unclassified | place... | reverse complement strand
AGACATATGTTATTTTTTGAGAGAGAGAGATCTAATAAAATTATTTTTTATATATATATAATATATATATATATATATATATATATATATATATATATATATATATATATATATAGCAAATTATTAAAAATACCAAATAACTCTTTAACTAGATTTTCACCCCACTATATATGTTGTGAGTTGGATATTTTTTTCTAACCTTTAAAAATATAATAATATTTGAAAGTAAAAAACTCAATGCACTTTTAAAATATTGAATTGATGATATATTTATTTTAAAAAATAATTGAGACGGCAACACACTGGATCGACCTGGACTAAACATGGTTAACTTGTGAAACTCGCGATCCGGAGCACGAGACCGTGAAAACCCCATGGAACCTAAATCGAAATAAAATAGAGAGCTCAATTTCAATCAATCAAATATTAAAAGTTGAAAATGAAAAAAAAATTATTCAATTAAAAAAAAGCAACTAGATTTAACAAAGAATGAGAAATAAAAAGATCTGAGATTACCCCAATTATTTTTAAAATTATTAAAAATTCCTATAGAAAACAAATAAAAAAATTTAATAGAGCTCAATCTCTAATTAAATTAAATGTTGAAGAATGAAACTGAAAAAAAAAACATGAGCTTAAAAAAAATAAACCCAAACGAATCTCCTAAACCTAGGTTAATGTCCCAAATTCTCAACTCGTTAAATCCTAGATTTAGGCTCAACCAAGAAGCCCAAAACAATGTTAAAGTATGAAATCAGAAATATATATATATATATATATATATCAATTTTAAAAACTTGTCAAGGTAAAAAAACATAACAATAAAAAATGGAGGATAAAATCACAAAAAAAATCTCAAATAAAATAAATAATAATCAAAAGAATGAGAATCAAATCTAATAAATTAAAATATTAAAAGGGTATGAAATTGAAAACAAATTTCAATTCTATAAAATAATTCAAATAAAAAAAATATAAATTGTACTTAGCTCTGCTTTAGAACCTACGGATAACTTTAAATCATTTAAAGTTGATGTTATTTACAAGTTTGCTGAGAAATTTTATCCTGAAGATTTCAATGAACAAGAAATGTATTATTTGAGATCTCAGCTAGAGCATTATCAGATTGATGTGATTCATCATAAGAGCTTTCAGAATATGTCTACTATTTCTAAATTATGTTGAGGATGAGCTGAAACAAATAAGTCACAGCACTATCATTTGATTGACAAGCTGATCCGTCTTATTTTGACTTTGTTTGTTTCCACTGCCACTACAGAACAGACATTTTCAACTATGAAAAATGTTAAAAATGTGCTTCCCAATAAAATGAAAGAGGAGTTCTTAGCGGATTCTATGATGATTTACATTAAACGAGAGTTTGTTGAAGATATTGATTCAGATTCGATCATAGATGTAAATCATCATAGAATCCGCTAAGAACTCATTTTTTATTTTATTGCGAAGCACAGTTTTAACATATTTCATAGCTGATAGTGTATTTTATTTTTATTTTTATTTTTATGTACTTTAAATTTTATTTTTTTTAATATTTTGTGTTACGTATTTGAATTGAAACTTTATTGTTAACTTGATAAATTTATATATACAACTTAATGATTGATCCTAAAAAATAGTTTATATATATTTATATTGTAGTCCAGGACAGAAAAAATTTCTGGCTTCACCCTTTATTTATCCAGTGCTGTGACACTTCAAAACTTATTAATAACCTCCAGGTTTAACTTAGATCCTTGAGTTGCAAAACATCAAATATATTGGATGGCGCCACCTAAAATCTGAAATCTTATTAACAAGCTCAGGGAAAGTCAGGGTTTAGCTCCGATCTTAAAGAAAAAAAATCTGTGTGCAACAAAAAATCTGTGTTATCTAGCATGTAGAGGGTTCTGAGCTTCATCCTCAAATTAATGAAGCTTCCGATGTTTTTTTTTTTTTTTCCTTTCAAAGCCTTGTTTGTTTTTCAATTCTCTGCTGATGATGCCAGGAGTTTGGTCCATTTCATCTACTACTTTTATTTTCTCACAAGCACACCATTTTGCAGAAAGAATTTCAATTCTGAGGTAAAAGGTAGATCAGTATAATCTATTTATACGTTGTATAGAGTCCATTGCTTAAAGCTTATCAGATCTAAACATGCATCTTATTAGTTTCAAGGTTACACTTCAATCGTTAGCAGATCACAAGATTAGTAATCGAATTATACAACGAGTATGAATTGAGGTCTAAGCAGATTAGCTAGCGTTAAAATAAAACATAGGATTGATTGGTTGGTGTTGGCCGTTACTCCTAACGCTGGTCTTCCCAATTGGGCTCTAATATTGAAAATATGTACTGGATTTCTGGACAGGGGTGAATGAAAGGTAGACCCTGTTACCATGTGAAGAGACAGGGTTCATTTGCTGATTTGGTTTCTACTGGTTCGAGTGTTCATAAAATGCAAGATAGAGAAAGGATTCTGCTTGCAACACCTGTGGTTCTTTAATCTGATCAGAATTACTAGAAAATATTGATGAATAGCCTGGAGATCGACCATAACAAAAACTATCAGTTCATTCCATTTACTTGCTAACAAGAACTTGTTCCTTGCAATCCTGACCAGTATATTGTCAAAACCAGCTTTTACGTTCACCTTGTGTAAAAAGACATGCAGCAATTACCTGCAGAACCCCTCTTCTTTTCCTGATCTGAACGAGAGACGCAAAGAGATGTAGAAATAGGTAACATTTTATTTATACAGTAAGAAACGAAAACGAAAATGGAAATGGAAAATGTACAGCTTCAAGACCACTATGCTAGCAAACAACTGCAGTTGCACACTTACAGGTGTACATAAATACGTTCATGTGAATTACTGGGCCTCAATTGTGTTTAAATTGCTAGCACCATCAGCTGTCGTATTGATCTTAGTTTCAGAGTCTCGAAGAGAAGCAGAGTCAATGCTTTTGGTTCTTTGAAGGCTCGGGGCACGGTGTAACCTGCACCGGAAAGAACCAGCATGGGAGGTTGGAGAGCATAGGCAATTGCTCTTTGTAGCGCTTGACTGTCTTTGAAGCCCAGAAGTAAACTTTGTGCCACCACTCGACATTCTTTCAGTCTCTGATGGAATCTCTACCTTCATGACCTTGTTGAATATCTGCCCTCTCTCCATGCTTTTAGGTCCCGCAACCTGAGACTTGAGTCAATGCCATATGAACATAAGAAGGTAACAAGACTTGATATAAATAATTCAGGACTGGTATATATTGACCTATCAAACAAAAACTATAAACGAAATACTGAATATCTTGAACCACCGAAGGATATCCTGATTATATGGCCATGAAAGTTCTATCAACGAACTTCTTGTTGCGTGAGCCTTTATTTACCTCCAAGTGAAAGATTGAAGATCGATTGAGATTTGGAAGATGCTGGGAGATTGAAATGGATAAAGATAAGAAAGGTGATGGGCTATGGATTGTGTTTGAAACCTGTAGAAGGATATGATATGTCTCTCTATATCATTTCACGGGAGCGCTAAACATCACCATCAACGTCCCACCTGCAGTTACTATAACTTTTGATAATGCTTCAACCACTCCGTAAAAGAAAATACCATCAATAGGACCCCGTCTTTCCCCCCATAGGTGAATCTCCTTCTTATCCTCATCCACTTTCTGTTTACTTTGAATCGCGATTCATGCCGCTGAAAAATCTCTTTGAGGGTCCCCCATTATCATGGCAGATATTCTCGTGGATGTCAATTATCTTATCTCTTTTACTAGAAGTCTAGAACCCATTTATGATTCATGTACCACTGTTGAATGTTGATGTATGGGAGGATATGCTTGTATGCAGTGCTCTTTTTTCGCCTTTGCTTAGACTTTCGTAGATGGAAACAATACAGATAGAAAAAAAAAAAGAATTGGCTATATTTCACACTTTCTTACTAATTTTTTTCTCTCTAATGTAGCTTGCTTCTTTTAAGGGTTTACGATAAACTAATCTTTTTACGAGCAAGAAAAATCAGAATTTTAAATAAAATAAAAAACACACCATAAAATTTAAAATTAAGATAAAAATATAAAAAATTAAAGGATAATAATAAAATTAACTCAAACAATAACTTTCCAGAGCTTTGCTAGTTACCATCACATTGTTCGTTTGGCACGAATATCTCACTTCTTAAGATTAGCTTTATATATCCCACTGGTTTATCTACGAATATGCTAGACTTTCTGTATAATCTATCAGTAGCATGTCCAAAACAAAATGTCCAGAACTATCAGATGAGCTAGCCTACATCAAGAACTTATCTTTTACTCTTGTATCTATAAGATATGTTGAGACTGTTCAAATAAGGTGTGATATGGTTTTTGCAGCTGCATCAGGATACCAGGCTTGAGGACTATAGATAGTATAGAAATTGGCACTTGGTGGAGCCGACAGAAATGGAGGGCCACCATTCTTGCGGTTCTAAGAAGGAACGTATCGGAATTTCTAGGTAATAATAGCACCATGAACTCTCATATTACAGATTTGATATGGCCTCTATCATTTCTCCTTGGAGGGAATGACATATTGCATTGTGAAAAGAACTTACTGAAATTCCCAGTTCTGAACCAAATTAGCTTCAATTGTGGAACTCTTATGTATTCTTGAGAGGGATCTCATGAGAAGCAAGCAGGCTATGAAACTCATAAAAGGAGACCAGTTCTGATCTAGTAGGGAGTGTGGCAACTCTATTTCGAACTTCATCTGGAAATTGATGAAAAATAATTGCACTAAACTCAGTAGAAAAGAGAGGTTTACCAACAGCTGCTAATTCACCAGAGATTGATTTCATCGTACAAAATATTGAGAAACTAAAAGATCATTCTTAGGAGCCTTCTACAACTGAATATGCAGCTGACATGCATTGCCTCGTGTAGGACATTGAAACAACGACAGCCTCTAAGGCTTTCCATATAGTAAATGAAGAAGTGGGTCCAACCATAAAACTTCCTCAGAAAGGGAAGAAAGCAGGCAAGACATGAGAGTCTGATCGTGTTGAAACCAAGCATCAAGTGCGAGATTTGATTCAGAAATAGAAGTTGCAGAGTTCAGGATTCCTCATACCGATGCCATTAATTAATAAAACTAGTGAGTTTTTTGATGTTGAGGATAGGAACAAATTAGGTTAACGTTTTCGAGGTTAAATAATTTGAAAAAATGTGGAGGTGAGTTTGATGCAAAACGAATAATGGGGTTGAAAGGTAAGTTAGGTGGAGGAGGAGGAAGAAGGAAGAACATGAGCGGAAAAAGAAGTAACCATCCAATAGCTTTGATATCAAGTTGAAAACAAGATAGAAGATGAATTAAGTTGGAAGTTTCTATATAAAATGTATTCCAAGAGATCAATCTAAAATTAATTTTAAAGTTTTATTTTACAACTTATTTTTGTTATATGATATTAAAGTTTGAATTACTGTGATCAGGAATTTCAATCACACTACACTATTTTATTTAATTAAATTAATCAAATTAAACACATATAATACTAATATAAAATTATTCTATAAAAAACACACATATATTAAAAGAAAAACTAAAAATAATTAGACATGTATTACAGATTAATTATGAGAGAGATCCTTGTTGATTCACACAGTAACTTCTCTTCTTCTTCTTTTTGTTTTAGATTTTTTTTTTATCTTGGTTGCTCAATTTTTTTTAATATTTAGTCCTTTAATATTATATTGATTTGGGATTATTCTTGATAGTTTTATATATATATAATCTTGTATTGGAGTAATTAAGTTAACAAAGAATCAGAATAAAATAATGGTAAGCTTGCTAAAATTTCAAACTAAAACAACTTTCATTTTAGAGTAAGTCAGAAAACTTAATAAAAACTTTCATGGAGTTGCACGATCAATTCGTACAAAGCCCCCTGAAGTATTGTCTCTTTTGATTTACACCTCTTGAAGATTTTTTATATTTCAATAGTAAAACTATATATATATTGTTCGTATAAATTTCCACTTTTTTCATTAGGTTTTGTTAATAAATCTATTAAAAACACATGAAACTCACATGCATGGAAAAAAAAAGGGTTAAGATAATTAACAAATAAATATTAAAAAACATTACGCAATATGAAATGCAAAAGGCAAGAAGAAATTTTTACATTAAAAATACTGATAATATAATAAGGGAAAGTGATTTTGATTTGAAGGTTGATATTTTTTTTACTTTTTTAAATGAGAGTTTTCTATTTTCGTAATAAATAACTTTTTAACGATTTACATCCGATTTGATTTCTTCTTTTACTGTGAGGTTGTGGGATAGTACATGGAGTAACACCAATAATTGATAGTTAATGTTGCTCGAAGAATTACCAACTATTTTACTCACATTCCGTTACAAATAAGATGTTTTTTTCTTTTATAAAAAAAATTATACATGCAAGTTTTTTTATATATTTTTATATAAAAAAAATTATAGATAAATTAAAATAATATTTTTAAAAATTAAATATACACAACACCATCAAAAAATAATCTTTATTCAAAATAGGTTAAATAAGCAAAAACAAATACATAGTTGAGAGATATTAATTGAAATATAAATTTAAAATTTATTTTAAAAAAAGATGTATAAAAAAAAGATATTAGTAAGTAGGAAAAAAAAAGGAATATTAGAAAAAATAATAATAGTTCAGTTGTTATGGCTTAATTCATCAAATCCATGACCCAAACCATGAACTCAATCGAGCTTGATATTTTATTCCCTTAAATTTATAATCAATCTAAAAAATGATGGTAAAAAAAAATCAAGACTCGCGAGCCTATGCCCAACATAACTGGGCCACTGAAATGAAGAGCCTAAAAGCACTGGTGGGCCTTCACAGTCTTGGGTTTTTTTTGTTTTTTTAAAAGGGATGGAAGACCTTTTTCTGAAGAAAAAAAAAGCAAACAGCATGTCATCTGCAAACCTAAATTTTGGCCACTATATTGGTGCTCAGAAAATCAGGCAGCTAATCTTTTGGTCAAAAAACTTAATTTTCAAGCTATTTTAACCCAAAAAAACCTCATTAACACCTTTATAACACCTACAAATCATTTCATTAACTTCACATACATAAAAAGTGGTCAAAAAACTCAAAATCAAACTGATTTGGTTTTGGGTTTCTTGGCTTGGATCTGGTTTTTCATGTAACATAGAGGCTATAAATAATCACCATGAAGTATCTCACATCTCATGGAGCTCGTTAACATCAAGAAAAATCATTCTGGATGGCGGAAATGGAGTGAACGATGACTTTCTCTCTCATCACTGGAATCCAACAACCCGGGACTGTGTACCAAAATTGATTTTTTAAAATTTAAGAAAACCTAAATTGTATACATTGTGTTATTTTTAAATATCAATGATCTAAGTATATTTTTCATGTAATTTTTAGCACACCACCCATGTTTGGTGCCTCTTTTATTTGTCTCTTTTCTTTTAATTTTATCTTTGACTAAAAATTCATATGCAACAAGCCTTCAATTAAGATTAAATCTCACAAAATAAAATTTTAAAAACCAAAATGAATTATTGAAAATGCATAGCATGTCCACAGCCTATTGGATGTGTGATCAATGTTGGCTCAATCATAAACACCACACATGCCTTTTTAGATGTTTATTTAATTGGAAAAATTATATATTTTTTTAATATAATTTTATCAATCTAAAGAATGTAACCATTAAACATAAAAAAAATAAAAATTAAGAACATTTAAACTGAAATGTTTATTAGACATGTCTGATTAGTGTACTTTAATTGCATGGTGTCTCTTCAACTAGAGACTATATGTGCATTCTCCCAATTGTATCTTATAAAATCAACATTCGAACAGTAATTAAACAGTATTTTAGCTAATGTGGAAATAATTTTCGACAGTGAGAGACTGAATAGGACATGGAAGGCAATTTAAGACATTCCCTACATCCCTTTTTTTAATATTTTTACATTCTCAGGCATGGCATAAAGTCTTTGAATCTCCTGCATGAAAAAGCTGGTCACTCATTGATTCTATTTTCTCTGACAAGATCTCTTCTTGTCTTTAAAATCTTGATGCTCTTCTTTCCTGGATTGGCGTCACTGTCCTTCAAATTAATACCCCTTCACCGTCGTAACCCCTCTCTCTCTTCTGCATTATTAGGGTCAAATTTCTTTGACGTGACAGGAACTACTAGTTTAATCGCCACCCTGAGAAACTGGATAAAAGAGTGAAGCCATCGGATCTGTTCTTCAAAAATTATATATCAGCAATATGCATCGTGATAGGATCTTCATAGCCAGCATGACTGATACGAACGAATGGCATGCACATCCGGATGTGATTCAAAATGCAAATCTTTCACTTAAAAATTGAAGAAGAAATTACTTTTACTTTACATGCATTTCGATCGATCGGTTGAACTTTCAATTCATGTTTGGGAATTGCAAGCAATTAATTCTTGAAAATGATCTTGCAAGGTAATCTTAGCATGCGGGGATGATAATATATTATTTCGTATCATAATTAAGTTTTTCTAACGATCAAGAATAAGTAGAGTTAATTTGTACGTAAATTGAGTGCATTTTTCTTCTTCTTTTTTCTTAAATCTCTAATAACTAAACTACAACTCACCACTCATTTCTCTTTTTAAATTAATAAAAAATAAATCCAGGGCAGTAATGGAAATGCAGATTTCGAATCTCGAAAACTTTCATTTGATTAGATATATGTTAAAAAAATAATATAAAAATATTTATAGAGTCTCCTTTAATAAATTAACCTTTTAACTCCTTAAAAAATAAGTTTCTACTAAGGAATGCTAATTGGTTCCACAAACGTTTTTTCCCTAATGGATTTTTTTCATCTAATCAAAAGTTAGGGTTTTTTTTATTAAGAGTATGCATATTTTTTCCTTGTTAATTCAAATATTTATCCTTGAAAAAAATTGTTTTGTTGTCAAAATTAGAAATAAAAATACATGAATTAAAAAAAAAAGATGTTTTTTAATGAAAAAATGCATAAAAAAACCTAAATCGCCTTGCAATATTTTATTATAAAAAGTGTTAAATTAATGTTGTTTTAAAAGAATAAAAAAAAAGAGTCAAACCCCGGTATTGATGAATTAATTAATTAATCTTAAGTACGCTACCAGGTCGTCATTCCTCACTTCAATTTAATTTAAAATTCAGCTTGCGCTAAAGATCAAATCGTTGACATGCTGAATTGAGTAAATATTTAATAACATTGTTAAAAATTTATCAGCCCCGATACACTAATTATTGCTTTGTAAATTTTCTTTTTAATGAGGCTTCGTCACGAATTAAGAAATGAGTTAATTATAAACGGGATTTAAAAGACACATATTAAATATATAGTTTTTCAAACCATATTTTCTCCATTTCTCTTCTCATCCTTCTATTTCATGAAAGAAATAGAAACATAAAATAATTTGAAGCTGGGAAATGAAAAGAGGAAGCCATAAACGAATTTACTCATGGAACCGAAGCAATTAGGATGTGGGCTGGATAAACGCTCAGAAAAGTTTTAACTTTCAAGCTTTGGATCTGGGAAGCTATGGGAGGAGAAAGGAAGAGAGTTTTGTTGGTTATAATTGAAGGCTCAGTTAGAGGAACGATGGAAGAAGAAAGAAGAGAACGAAGACAACTTTTTCTGACGTAAGGGTACAGCCCCATAACACAACGACTTTAGTCCCCATCTGCCAGAAGAACCTAAAATCTCATCACTTAAATACCCTATTAAACACACCTCCATAAGGCAGACAAGTCCATGTGAACATAAATGATAAATCCTTGGTTTTTGAAACCCTAACCATCCCTAACACTAATTGCTATCTTGGAGTATGTTTTTTTAAGAAGTATATTTTAAAAAAATTAAGTTATTAAATAAAATTTTAAAATATAATTTATATAATTTTTTTAATATACATGAAACTTGTATAGACTTGTGTTATTAATTAGAAAAGAAAATGAAGATTGTTTGATCATTAAAATTTTGATATTTTATTAAAAAATTATTTCATCTAAAAGTTTAAATCTTTTATATATATTTTTAGATAATTTTAATGATACGATGTTAAAAATAATTTTTAAAAAATAAAAAAATATATTATTATTTTAAAAAACATATGATACTAGCTATCCAGAACACTAGCGCACACACGAATACAATGTTGCTTTGTTTTTCAAAATTTCCAAGGTACAAGGGGCTGAAATTCAAACGAAAACCATTTTTTTCATGGCAATGGAAATTAAATTATAGAATTAAATGCAAAGACATTGAAATCATTACTCTCCAGTTCAAACCACATCACTACTAGTATCTATGATGAGTTTTTCAGTAACCCCAAAAAGACAACAGTTTTTCCCGTCAAACCCACCCCCGCCTCTTTATTGCTCCTGGAAAGTGGAAACAGTCGAAGAGAATTACTTTGCAGCAGAGTTTATAGCTGGCGCTGGACGCTTAGTTTGAAATTGGCAATTCTTAAAGTAAATTGGCACATCCCAACGAGAAATTAAATTTTCCACTAACCAATTCAAATTAATTATTAATTAATTAATTATTAATTAGATAATTCAAGTTAATTATCTTGACCTCATAATTTAGATCATAAATTTAACATATTAACCCGGGTCAATATCATATGTTGTTATTTTAATATTAAAAACATATCTTCTTGAAAAAAAAATTAAAGTATGTTTTTACAATTTGTATGAGTTTCTTTTTAATTCGTAAAGTTAACCAAATTATATCAAATCAACCCTTGCATGATTTAAATTTTTTTATATTAGAAAAAAAATGTTAGTAATATCTGAATATTTTTTTTGTTCAAGAAAAATTTGACTCATGACACAATTTGCCGCGTAGCGCAGGTCAATAATCCAGTAAAAAAAAACTAAAGGAGAAGGAGGTTTTACTGTTTTCATCCTCACATAACACTATTCACTAATATTAGGTTTATTAGGGATTAGACTACATAATGTTTTTCAATTTACTTTTAATAGAGTTATCTTAAACTCATGACCCGGACCGTGGATTGCGAGTTAACTCGACTAACTCGAGTTTTTTATTCCTTTTATCAATTAACTTTTTTTTTTCATTCTCATTATTCAACATTGGATTAATAAGAAATTAGACTTTGTATTTTATTTCAATTTGCTTTCCAAGAAGTTATCCCCATCCCAAAACTCGAGTTATAGATTTAACAG
>Ga0307517_10013190_pt1 | contig 11253 bp, 10 predicted proteins | sample 23_EM_MG_FD_194515 | JGI IMG/M metagenome (GOLD analysis project Ga0307517, IMG submission 194515) | Populus trichocarpa ectomycorrhiza microbial communities from riparian zone in the Pacific Northwest, United States - 23_EM | ecosystem: Host-associated > Plants > Roots > Unclassified | place... | reverse complement strand
CCATATAAAAAACCCTAACCAACAAACAATCACAGTGTCCGCACTAATGATTTAATCCAATGGCAGCCTTAAGATCTAGATAAATTCATTAATCTTAACAACCAAGTTGTCTGCTTGTGTTGCTTTGATCCAATGTTCTCCCTAAGTTTAATAACATAGTTCCGCTACAATTATCAAGCTTAGTTGCTTCACAAGTTTATATACCACAACTCCAGTTTTGATATCAAACTTAGTAATAGATTGTTCACAATAATAACTTAGAGTCCACTCTAGCAATTAAGATAAACAATCATAGGAAATATGCATAGGAAAACAAACATACTCATTCATAATACAAACTGAAAATAAATGGAAGAATAAATCTCACATTTCTTGAAATCTGAAGGTGTTTGTGTCCTTGCAACCAAGAAAACAAGTTTAGCCTTGCATATCTATTGAACAACTACTCCTAAAGATGAAAGAAAGCATAATTTCTGGTTTGTAGAGGAGAGAGTTTGTGTTTCTTCTCTTATGGCTGCCACCCTTCTTTCTTTGATTCTACTGCACTCCCTCTCCCTCTCTCTTGGCTCTCTTAATAGCATAAACTTAGCTGCCTATTTATACACAAATTGTAAGTAAGAAAAATCAAAGTTCAAGTGTGAACATCAAGAGATGGTGGTAGTGTGAAGGCGGCTGGCGGCTGGTTTGTGGTTGGTGATTTGAGGTTGGTGGCTTGAGGTTGGTGGCTGCCTTCCTTGACCTTCTGGATTGATTTACTAGAGGAGCTAAATTGCTGAAATTAAAACTTGGATGTCGGTTTGGATGCTTCGGGATGTAATTTGGATTCGTTTCTTCAGGAAACCTGTTTGCTGGCAGAATTCAGTTGTCATCTTTGAAAACTCATATCTCCCTCATATGACATCGTTTTTGGTCTTTGTATTTTTATTTTTCTTGACTTAGATTTCCAGAAAGTTATGGATGTTAGCTTTTTAATGCCACTGGAATCACTTCATTTCGACTTCTAGAACTCACGCTCTGCACAAAACATCGATTGAACGTCAAATCTGCCAATTACCTCTAATTTACTCCTTTTTTGCATCTTTCATCTAAAAGTGCCTTCAAAACATAAAACAAAGAATATCAATGCACTTTATACATAAAACATAGGCAAAACACTAGTTAAATGTGGGTGAAACTATCGAATAATATGGTTGCATCAGTGCCTTATGCTGATTTACATTCTCTACTATTTTGATCTTGATTCCTAATCATCCAGGTCATTCTTATCAACAGCAAAAAGCAAGAGCTCTTAATTGAATTCTTTTTGACTTGATTGCTCCGACACTGTTTGTTCCGTATGGCTACAGTTGCTAGTCGCTCACTTCACTAACGTCCTTGAATGCTGGTTGGTGCTGCTGCCTGCAATTGCAGCCAATACTATGTTGATTCTATTACTTCCAAGCTCATCTTTGTGTCTGTTGGGTTTGAAGGAGATGTGTCTTTTGCTCCCATTGATGTTGTGTTTTTTAGGTCTCCTAGTAGGTGCTTCATACTACTGGGTCTCCGCTGTTGGTTACTTGGGTTTGTTACTGGCTGGTTGTGCTCGTCAAGCTCTCGTGCATGCTACTCTGGGCTATTATTGGCTACTAGTTTGTTTTGTATGCTTATTCAAAGGAGCATGTTCCCTTTGATCTTTTTCATTATATTGTACATGCCTGTATATTCTGACTTGCTGGTCTCCAGCTTAGTTTCATTTTGATTTATAAAATTTCTTACATTTGATAAAAAAATAAAAATAATAGTCATATTCTGACTTGGAGCAACAAAAATGTTATGTAGCTTTTTGATTGCCTTGCAAACAGTGCACATCTAGTATTCACGGTAGATCATATCTTCCAAATTGAATTGGGACATTCTTAATCATTAAAGTAGTTTCTCTTACTGATGAAATTTATATGGTATCATCAACAAGGTCATAAGAAAGAACACCATCTTCTTGGTGGAGATCTTATAGCTTTGCGAAGCTTCTCTTAGCCAGTATACTAGTTCTCAAAATCGATATAAGTTTAACACAAAAGCCACTGAAAACCATGATTGAGGTTGGTTCTTGATTATTATGTAGGGCTCGTCGGGCTTGATGATTCCCTTGAATGATTAGCACCACCTTAACGAGGAGTCATATTTGGTTGAAAAGTTGTTGATGATTTGATAGAGTAGATGTGTCAACAATCACGGGAGGTCCATGACACATCCCATTCCAAATATGTCTTGATTATTTGCCATTAATAAAGATAAATGATGTAAAAAACTAGCTTAGGGAGAACAATTGATGACTTTTCAATCAGTTCCCACATACGACGCCAATTAATAAGGTCATAAAGTGTAATGACTTGGTTTTTTCAAAGCCAAAATCGGTGGAATTTTTTGTTTTGTTTATTGACACTCCATGAATTAGTAATTAGGTTCCCTTCCTTATCATGACATCATACCGACATAGCTTTCGTAAATCAACATTCTCATAAGATGAAAGATCAATACACATGCCCACAATATTATATTTTCATAGTCATACACTTACATTACTTCATATTGACATACTCATGAGTTTGCATTCTTGTCCTAGTTTCATTATCAACATGAGTCTATACCTGAGTGCCGAATATCAATTTTACACAGCTAGTTCTTTCTTTCATACGATCCTCTTGTGATTTCACAACACAACATCCTCATAAAAAGGAATATCACATAATATATTCATAACATCATATCTACATGTTCGCAAATCCAAATTCATGTCCCATTACAATTTTCATCACAAGTCCTTATAAAAATGTCGAATAACAAATATTCAACATAATACCTAAGACATACTATTACAAAGCACCTTTCAAAATATATGAACCCCTGGAACGGGCTTTCCTACGCACCTTGATTGTGTGATGTCCCTGTTACAAAACAATATGGATACGAGAATTGTAAATAATATAATATAATAACAAACAACTAGAAGTACATTATAGTTACTTTTTGTTATTAACTCAGAATGGATAGATTCCTTCATCTATTTCTTATATGCATTGTACATCTCTTATTATTTTGTTAAGTGTACTTTTCTCACTCACACACCCCAATCTTTCCATAGGAGTTGTGGGGCCAAAGTTTAACATCGGTCGGGGTTAATTACTTCACCTTAACCCTGTCATCCACCTTGAATACTTTTAGTCGTAGCTAATCGCAACATTTAAACTCGACCATTCACCTAGGATGCCATTACCAAAAGTAATCATCAACCACATCTTGGATGCTATTAGCCAAAGCTAATCATCAAATGCAATTCGGTCATCCATCTCGGATGCCAGTAGCCGAAGCTGATCAACATCCACAACCCGATCATTCATTTTGAATGCAATGCCGAGGCTAATCAACAATTACAACCCCGGTCATTCATTTTGAATGTCATTAGTCGAAGCTAATCAACAATCATAACCCGGTCATCCATCTCAGATGTCATTAGCCAAAGCTAATCATCAAGCACAATTCGGTCATCCCTCTCGGATGCCAATAGCTGAAGCTAATCAACATCCACAACCCGATCATCCATCTCGGATGCCATTAGTCGAAGCTAATCAACAATCACAATCAACATTCCATAATCGATTTGACATTCATCGGTAGCCCAATTTCATAATAGCTCAATGAGAAAAAGGTGGAAACCACCTACTTGATCTACCTGCAGGTTGTCCTTGTCCTGATGATGGTCTGATCCCGGCCGCACCACCTAAGACATCAATGGCCACAAATAAGTACATTTGCATCCTTAAATCACATTCATCTCCATACTTATTTCAAGAGTCCATATGTTCATTTTAGTCATTTCTGCCCGAGGGTCTATTGTAGAAAATTGGCAGCGAAACCCATTCCCTGTTTGCCATATAATTCGGCAGCGAAACTAGTTCCCTGCAGCCACACAATTCAGCAATGAAAGCTGATTTATTGTAGGCCACACAATTCGACATTGAAAATTGGTTCACTACAGGCTACACAATTCGACAGTGAAAGCTGGTTCGCTGCAGGCCACACAATTCAGCAGCGAAAACTGTTCGCTACAGGCATCACACAATTTAGCAGCTAAACACCAAAAAGAAAAGAAAAGAAAAGAAAAGAGGGTAAATTAAAGCCGAAAATGACTCGGCAATGACAGAGTTTGGCTGTCGATTTCTGAATCGGCAGGGTCACAGTTTTTGGCTGCCGATTTCTTAATCGGCAGCAACACAGTCTTCAGCTGTCGATTTCTGAATCGACAGCTACATAGTTCTTCATTATCGATTTCTGAATCGGCAGTGACATAGTTTGGCTGCTGATTTTTGACTCGACAATCACATAGTTTTCGGCTGCCGATTTTTGAATTGGCAGCAATACAGTTCTTCATTGGTCGGGTTGTGTTTCATGATTAACTGCGGCTAATGGCATCTGAGATGGATAACCGGGTTGTGTTGATGATTAGCTTCGGCTAATGGCATCCAAGATGGATGATTGGGTTGTGATTTTTTATTAGTTACAGCTAATGGCATCCGAGAGGGATTACCAAGTTATGTTGATGATTACCTTCGGCTATTGGCATCCAAGATGGATGACCAGGTTGTGATTGTTGATTAGCAAAAAGGATGACCGGGTTGTGATTGACGACTGGGTTGTGATTGTTGATTAGCAAAAAGGATGACCGGGTTGTGATTGTTGATTAGCTTCGACTAATGGCATCTGAAATGGATGACCGGGTTGTGGTTGATGATTAGTTTTGGTAAATGGCATCCGAGATGGATGGCCGAGTTGATTATGATGATTGGCTTTGACTAATGGTATTCGTAAGAGATGACGGGTTGACTTGTGAGGTTGGTTTTGGTTAATGGCATCCTAGATGGGTGATCGAGTTTAGATATTGCGATTAGTTACGGTTAAAAGCATCTAAGATGAATGACCGGGTTAAGGTGAAGTAATTAACCCCGACCAAAGGTGAAGGTGAAGGCAACACCAAACCCATCAGTCAGAGCTGCAGCTAGAGAGAGAAACTAGAGAGAGATGCTCTCTTTCATTTTGCAAAATTCTTCTCCCGATGGTGCGCTGCAGCTCCAGAGTTCCCGATTGCAGCCTCTTTCTTCATTGCCCACTTACGTGGCTATTTATAGAAAGCAATCTGAGTCTCTCCTCTCTTCGATTCAATTGAAACGAAGCCATGAGGAATCTGTTCAGGAGGGGTTTCGGTTTAACCTAACTTCTACGGAACAGTCTTGGTTTCGTCCCCTTCCAACCAAGCTTCGGAGGTTTCAGATTCTACGTATTTCAGCCTCTCTCCCACCCTCAGAGACTGCTCAGGGGCTGGGATTGTGTCCCCATCATCTTGTTTTGATGGGTTTGGTGTTGCCTTCTTCGAAGGTGCAGAATTCATCTCTGGCGGTGCCTAAATGAATTCCTCTGCCTCAACAGATGATATCAACTGGGTTTTTGACCTTCTGGCTGGTGTTCAAGGTCCAGGTACTTCTAAATCCTTTGCCTTAGGGCTTTAGAGTGATCTGTTCCCCAGCACTATAGATTTAAATTTTGAATTGCACCTTTGGGTTTTTCTGATGATTCAAGGAGACGGGGTAGGGCATCACCTCCCCCCCTCTTCTTAGTTCTGTATATCTATGCTGATATTTCAGAGGGCTTATGCCCTCTGACCATCATGAGGCCCTTCTCCTTATGTAGTTCTGATTTTGTGAACCTCGGGGCCAGTTTTCTATGGCTCCTGGATGGTAGAAGCTCCCTTTTGCACGCTGGAGCTCTTGTATTGCTCAGCTAGTTGTTCTATTTTGGTTAATGTTGTTGTCTTCATTTTGTTCTGTCTCTGGTTCCCCTTCTGTTGATTAGGTTGATGGAGTAGATGTTATTTTAGGTTGCCATGTCTATACTCTCTTAGCATGGAGTTCTGCTTTCCTGTATTGGATCCTTGTGTTCAATTCTGGTTAGTTCTCTATCTACCTGCTGCTGTTTGTATCTGCAATGATGTTCATTTTCCAGAGAAAATGGAGCTTTGTAGGGCTGCTGTCTTTCAGTTGTGTGAGCACTATGTTGGGTTGTTAGAAAGCCTCTGTTAGGTTTCTTCATCCTGCTGTTCCTGCTGATTGATTTCGGTGGTGTCTGCTTGCATTAGGCCTCTGGTTGATGACCATCTGGTCAGATTTACTCACAACAGGTATTGCTGGTTATGGCTGCTCTGTTTGTGTAGAGCTGTGGGTGTGAATTTGGATATGTCTGGAGTCCTGCTTGGTGAAGGACTTCTTTGCCTGTTGTGAGGACCTGTTTGGGTGAGGCTCTCTCCCCTTCTGGGTCTAGGCTACCTCTACTTTTGCGGAGTGGGTCTGTATGCTGGAGTTGTGTGCTACTTGCCTATACTCTAGTGAAGTGTGCCTGGTTTCCTCCTGTGTTCGTTAGCTTGATGCTGCTATTTGCAGCTTGGTATGCTATACTTCTTGCAGCTGGCTGGATTGGTTGCTGCTGCTGTCAGCTTGCCGGAGATGCTTGCTGATGATTGAGGGTGGTGGCTTGTTCTCCTGGTTATTGCCATGTGTCTTGGTGTCTTGGATTGATGGTCTTATTGTAGGTGGAGGCTGCTTCAGGATGGCAATGTGTGGAGTCCTACTGCAAAGGATTTCTTCGCCTGTTTGGGTGAGGCTCTCTCCCCAAATGTTTGGCCCTCTCCTTGTTCACCATATGAGTTGCTGGTTCTGGCTGGTTGGTCTGGGATTCCTAGCTGGTAGTGGCTGGTTTATGTGTGCATGTCAAGCTGGTTCAGTTGCGGGTTCGTTATGGGACAACTAGGTGTAGGTTTTTTTGCCTGCTAGGGCTTTGTCTAGCCGGGTGAGGGTCTCTCCCCAAAGTATAGACTATAAGCCCTTTGTTCTATATTAGTTCTTCTGCAGGTCTGTTTTGGCTGCCTTTCTCTTGGGCTCTCATGGAGACTGCTCCCACTATGCTCTCTAGGTTGATGCCATGGATTCCAATCAGTTGGGTGAGGCTATCTCCCCAACTGCTTGGGCTACTGCTATAGTGCTCTCTGTTGCAGCTCTGCTAGCATGCTGGTTCGATTGGAGGAAATTGGGGGATCTTTCCTTCTTTAGATCACTTCTAAGTGGAGAGTGCAGGATGGAGACTATCCTAGTATCAATTAGGTTAATGTAGTGGTGCAGGCTTGGTCTTCTGGAGATGATGTGCGGATAGTTCACTACCCTTGTGTTGCTTGGTAAAGAGCTCTGTTTGAGGGTTTTGTTCCCTGTTTCTGTATCTGCAGGTTGCTGCCTTGATTTGCTGCTGGTTTGATTTGGCTGGCCTCTCTAAGGTACGGATGTTTGGGTGAGGCTCTCTCCCCACAAAATTCTGTGGTGCAGGGTTGGTCAGCTGGTGATGATATGTGGTTGTTTTGTCATGGTTGCTTGGTTAAGCGAACCATTTGGTCGGTCTGTTGTTAAGATGGGTTAGTCAGCTGCTGATCTCTCTCTTCCTAGCAAGCGTGCTGCTGGTTCATGCGTGGTTACAGTCACTGGGTGGATATGCCTGTCATTGCTGCCGGTTGATCTCCATTTGAGTGAGGTTCTCTCCCCAAAGCATGTTGCTGGTTCATGTGTGGTGGCAGTTAAAGGTAGGATCATGCTAGAGGTTATACCTTTTATTGTTGTCGATCTGCTGGATTGGAAGGAGATCACAAACTTGCTACTTCGTGTTGGCATTTGGAGAGTTTATGTTGCAGGTTGCATTCTGCTTTGCTGGTCCTTGCCCGATGGCTAGGATGTTGCTGGCTGGATTTGCTGTTAGTGTGATGCTGTCTGACTCAGCTAGCCTCTCTAGATAACTGTTGTGAACCCTAACAAGTTGGGTGAGGTTCTCTCCCCATATGCTTAGGCTGCTGGTTGGCTGTTGCTACTCTGCTGGTGTTAAGGATGGCCGGTTTGCTGATGAGGTCTGTCTCCAATGCTGTTATCCCTCTCTTTCATGAGTGGTGGCAGCTACTGGTCGGATCATGGTTGGAGGATCTACCTGTTATTGTTGTGCTGGTTTTTGGGTTTCCAGGCAGATGATTCTTTTGTTTGCTAGGTTGGTTTTGTTGTATTTGATGCTAGTTCAAGGGAACCTGTTCCTGTTGAACTAGGTAATACAAGGGAGTCTATTCCCTTTTCTTCTGTTTCGCAAGCTTGTCTTGCTATGGTTTGTTCAAGGGAGTCTGTTCCCTTTGCCTGGATATGTATGTCCTTTTGTATTGCTGGTTTCCAGCTTGTACTGCAAGCTTGTCTTGCTCTTTTTGATCTATACAATTCTTACATTTGATCAAAAAAAAAAAAATTAACCCCGACCAAAGATTAAACTTCGAACCCACAACTCCTATAAAGGGGTTGGGGCATATGAATGAGGATAATACATCTAGCGAAGTAATGAGGATTACATAGTGTATTTGAGAAGTGAATGAAAGAATGCACTCACCTTCAGTTGATAACAAAAAAAATAACGATAACATCCTTCTAATTATTATTATTATTATTATGTTTAGATTATTTACAATTCTTGTATCCATGTTATTTTTGTAACAGGGATATCATACAATCAAGGTGTATAGGAAAACCGTTCCATGGGTTCTTATATTTTGAAAGGTGCTATGTAATAGTTTGTCTTAAGTGTTCTGTTTAATATTTGCCTTTCGACACTTTTGTAAGGACTTGTAATGAAAATTGTATTGGAACATGGATGTGCATGTGCAAACATGTAGATATGATGTTATGAATATATTTATGTGGTATTCTCGTTTATGAGGATATTGTGTTGAGAAATCACATGAGGATCGTATGAAAGGAGGTATTATTTGTGTAAGATTGTTGTTCAGTACTCGTGTTGATAACGAGACTAGAATAGGAATGTAAATTCATGAGTATGTCATTATGATGTAATGTAAATGTATGAATATAAAAATATAATATTATGGGCATGTGTATTGAGTTGAGTATCGTCTTATGGGAATGCTGATTTACAAAAAACTTATATCCATATGATGCCATGATAAGGAAGGGAACCTAATTACTAATTCATAGAATGTCATTGTGAGAAGTACCGAGAACAAAAACAAATCCACTGTTTTTGGCTTGAAAAGTCAGGTCGTTACAACAGCGAATCACAAATTTGTTGTAGATAACACACTTTCAGTAACGAATACTAATTCATTGCAACAAACACACTTTCAGCAGCGAATGCTAATTCGCTGCAGACAGCTCAATCTCGGTAGCGAATCACAGATTCGCTGTAGACAATAAAACTTCGGCAGCGAATGCTCATTCGTTGCAGGCAACTCAATTTCAACAACGAATTACAAATTCGTTGCAGACAATACAACTTCAGCATGGAATCCAAAATTCGCTGTAAAACACCTAATTCGCTGCAAACAACTCAATTTCGGCAGCGAATTAAAAATTCACTGCAGACAATGCAACTTCGGCAGCGAATCCCAAATTCGCTGCAGAACACACAATTTGGTAGTGAAAGTTAATTCGCTACAAATAACTCAATTGCGGCAGTGAATTACAAATTTGGTGCAGATAATTTAACTTCGGCAAGGAATCCTAAATTCGCTGCAGACACAATTCGACAGCGAATGTTAATTCGCTGCAAACAACTGAATTTTGGTAGCGAAATTTCATATCCGCTGCGATAATATAACTTTGGCAATGAACCTTAAATTCACTGCAAAACACACAATTTGGCAGTGAATGTTAATTCGCTGCAAACAACTCAATTTCAACAGCGAATTATAAATTCGCTGCAGACAATACAACTTTGACAGCAAAACCCAAATTCACTGCAGAACACATAATTCAGCAGCGAATGCTAATTCACTGCAGACATGCAATTTGACATTAGGTTCCAGCAAAGTCACATGATTTTAGCATGAACACACACACACATACACACACAAGCAATAATCAATCCCAACTCATAATCTTTCACAAAAGTCTAGCAGAACACACATATGCAATAATCAATTCCGACACATAATCTTTCATCAAATTTCAGCAGAACACACATATTGCAATCATCAATTCCAGCACATAATCTTTCATCAAATCCCAACAGAACACACACACATGCATTTTGGCCAACCCCATAGCTAAGGCCGATCCTCTACCTTGTTTTGTTCTTTCCATTTTATACATTTTTCTTTGTTAGATGTTATGGAAATTTGCCTTATTTTGTCTCTGTTTTTTTGTCCTCTTAGTTGGTTTCAGTTTCCTTTATAGTTAGCTTAGGAGTCTTAGGTCAATTTTCTTAGGGACTCCTTCATCATTTTTGGTTTTGGGTTTCAAGAACAAGGGGGAGGAGACTACATGACCCATACCTTTCGGATCTAAGTTTATCTGGATAGTTTGGTAGAGTTCCTTCTCTCATTCTCCTGGTTCTTCTTCTTCTTCTTTCTCTCTAAGTTCTCTTTCTTCTGTCAGTTTCTTCCCACCCGTTCGGCCCTTTTTCCCTTCCCTCTAAGCAGTTGTTCAACCTCCACTCAAGATCTCAACTCTCTTTCTCTCACACGTTCACAGAGGTACTCTCTACTGGTTTTGTTTAGTTTCCGTTAGGAAGGAGGAAGAGAAGAGAAGCATGCAGCTGGACATGCAGTTGCTACTAGCAGACTTTGGGAAAAGGAAGGGTCACCTTCTCTCTCTCTTTATATTTATACCTCACATTAAATGAGGTGGGGTGTTTAGATGTGCTCTTGTCACTGTTTTGGTCTGTCAAAAACCAGTTTTACCCCTCCCTCTTAGCTTCTTAAGACAACCTGATTGTTTCCTAAAATTTCAATTAGACTGAGTTGCTATCGATTCAGAAATCGGTAGTGAAAACTGCGTCGCTGTCGATTCAGAAGTCGGCATCAAAAACTGCATAGCTGTCGATTCAGAAATCGACAGTGAAAATCATGTTGCCACCGATTAAAAAATCAACTAGAAAAATTGTGTCGCTACCGATTCAGAAATCAACAGCGAACACTGTGTCGCTGTCGATTCAGAAGTCGGCAACGAAATCTTCATAGTTGCCGATTCAAAAATCAATAGTGAAAACCGTGTTGCCGCTGATTAAAAAAATGACCAGAAAAACTGTGTTGCTGCCGATTCTGAAATCGGCAACGAAAACTATGTCGCTGCTGATTTAGAAATTGGCAACCAAAAACTGTGTTACTACCGATTTAGAAATCAGCAGCCAAATTGTGTC
>Ga0307517_10013189_pt1 | contig 11253 bp, 8 predicted proteins | sample 23_EM_MG_FD_194515 | JGI IMG/M metagenome (GOLD analysis project Ga0307517, IMG submission 194515) | Populus trichocarpa ectomycorrhiza microbial communities from riparian zone in the Pacific Northwest, United States - 23_EM | ecosystem: Host-associated > Plants > Roots > Unclassified | place... | reverse complement strand
TGATTAATGTATCTTTCTTTTCTTTTTAGAAATTTATAGTAATTGAACTGATAATTTCTAAAAAACAAACTCATTAATTAAGTTACATTACTCATCATTTTCTTATACTTTGCTCAAGCGTATGCTTCTCCTTGGTCTCCCTACTCTCTCTCTTGAACACCTTTCCATACATACTCGGTTCTCTTCTGTCCATGTGTTCTCTTCATACGTAACAAAACTCAACATATTGCCAGGTTAAGAACTTAAGGAAAAATGAAGTGAGGGTTAACAATAAAAATGTCCCGTACGTTCGCACTCACTAACAATAATGTTATCTTTTATCCACGGATTGAAGAAATTTATCATTAATGTTATCTAAAAATCTTAATATTGCTCTTCCGTCCATATATATTTCGTTAAAAAATGGTTCAATATATTCTGTTAAAAGAACATGCATGCTGCACATACCAAAAAAAAAAAAACTACTACTAAAATCATTAAATAAAAACAAAAATTATGCGTAATCATTTTCGATTGTTTATATATTCTTTTCCTTCTCAAGAGATTATCTTGTCAAGATTTTTTTTTGGTGAAATTTTTTGTGTGTTACATGTACTATATATATCAATTTTTTTTTAACTATTTCAATGGAATATGTACGAAATTAAGGGTAACATTAATAAAATTATCAGACAATGTTAAGAGTGAAATTGGTTCAACCAATTGGGAAAGGGTAACATTATAAACTCGTACGCTATATAGTTTATGGTATTGTTGTAGTGAACCCGAAAATTAACAACACCAAGGCTCAACACATGTTTATACGTGGAAAAGTTTTTGATTTACTTGGAACTTTCTTAAATTGTGTTTACTGATTAAAATATTTTTTTTCAATTGATGTTTTTTATTTATGAAATTTCCTTATTTTTATCATGTTAATTAAATCTTGAAAACATGCAAATAAGGATTTTGTTTTTATTTTGAAAAAAGAAATGATGCTAATTTTACCGGAAAACCCTTTTCAAAATCTTTTTTTTTTTGAATAATTTCATCCGTTGAATTTGATGGACCCAGTCATTCAATACATGGTATTCTTAAGGAAATGTTTTGAAAAATCACTAATTAGATTCAGTAAAGCCGTTTTTCATGGGACTTTAGGGTTTGTTTCTAATCATCCTCTTCCTAGTTTGCTGCTTGGTGACATTTGCGGGGCCGTGTTTGCTCGCAAACGCCCTGGTGCTTGGCTTTTCTGTCTCCTTCATTTCGTAAAAAAAAGAAAGAAAATCCTGAAGAAATAAATTTAGAAGAGATAAAAGATGATAATTATTAAATAAAAACTTCAGATTTTTCGAAGGAAACACCCCTGGATATTTGGAATGTGACCGATCGAGGCTCATGTTGAACACAAACTTTCATTTTGGATCTACCAGGGTGCCAAGAGAAGGCTTATCCAGTCAATGATATATAAGCAAAAACTGTGAGCTGTGAAGTGTTTGCATTACTGTTTTACAATATTGGTCAAGGAGCCCCGTTGACTTGCTTCTCTAAGTTGATTAACAAATTATAAACCTAACTTAATAAATGGGTTAACAGTTAATCATTGTTCGATAACATTTTCTGCTTTTAGAAAATCAAAAACTATTTTAAGTGCTATTGTTTGTTTTTTTTAAGCTGTTTATTTATTTTTAACAGAATGTGTGAAAAAAACACTCTTATATATACTTAAATATTTAAGAAATATAAAAAATATATTATTAAATAGTAGATGCAATGATGGTGATGAGGTGATATAGTAGTGGTAATATTGATAACACAATATCTTATAAATAAATAAATAAATAAAAAATCACTTTTTTTGTTTTTAAAAATTTGTTTAAATCTTTTAAGATTGTTTATAGAAAAAAAAAAACCGCACTCGTACAAAAAAAAATTAATTGGAGGATTTTTTTATTGAACCACACTTAAATTGATTTTGAGTACATTAATTTTTTTAGGGAGAAATTACAAACGCGTAGCGGGTTCTATTTTTAGAGCATCAGAGGTCGAAGATTGCGGGAAAGTTTTTGAACAAATTGACCGTACACAAGAAGGCCGTACAACCATAAACAAAAGTGTTGTTGTCCCCTTTCTAACAGCTTCCCTTAACTGAACCCAATTTTCCTGGGAAAATATTCCTTTTCCTTCATTCTTTCGATCTGGTGATTCTTGATTCAGCTATAGAACAATTTTGTTGCCACCTTTTTCCTGAAAATTCCACTACCTATGCGATAATACATTTTACATGGTCTTTATCCATTTTGTCTGGTTTTAGAATAGCTTAATCGGTATGTTTTAGATTATCTTTGTTGTTGATGGAGGAAATCTATGGTTTTTGCTGATGTTCTTCCGGGTTGAGCTTGTGGGAATTCTTGGGGATTCAGCCAATTTTCTTCGATTTATCAATAACCTGTAATATGTTCAGGGACTTTGGTTTTTCGGTCTTGGAAGGGGCGATACATTTTCTATTTGTTCCATTTTTATCTGGCAAGTCATATCAATTTGCTTCATATTGATGTAATTCAAGTTTATGTTCCGATAACTTTCTTCTTGTTTTTCAGTTCTTGCTTGAGCATAATATTAAATCTCAACACCCCATTTGCAGATATTTCGAATTTTAATTAGTTTCAGAATGGAGCAGTTTAGGCAGATTGGAGAGGTACTCGGAAGTCTGAAGGCATTGATGGTGTTTCGCGACAATATACAAATCAATCCACGACAATGCTGTCTGTTGCTTGATGTATTCAGTTTTGCATATGATTCAATAGCTGAAGAGATGAGACAAAACCTGAAATTTGAAGAGAAGAACGTGAAATGGAGAATTCTTGAACAGCCATTGAGAGAGATTTATAGAATATTCAAAGAAGGAGAAGGTTACATCAAGCAGTGCCTGGAAACCAAGGATTGGTGGGCCAAAGCCATTACCCTCTATCAGAACTCGTATTGCGTTGAGTTTTACATCCATAACTTATTATCATGTATCCCTGTTGTCATTGAATCAATCGAAATTGCTGGAGAATTTTCTGGATTAGATCAGGATGAGATACAGAAGAAGAGACTTGTGTACTCGAACAAATATCAGAAGGAATGGAAAGATCCCCGACTTTTCCAGTGGAAGTTTGCAAAGCAGTATCTTATTTCTCAGGAACTTTGCAATCGGTATAATACAGTTTGGAAAGAAGATAGGTGGGTGCTCCTAAACAAAATCCTGGAAAAGAAGATGTCAGGCTCGACAAAGCAAGAGCGGCAACTTACAGATATTCTATTGAAAAACTTGGAAGGATCGGAGCCAGTAAATGGGAAACTCTTACCATGTTCAATCTTAGTACGGTCCAAGGACTACAGTGTAAGGAGACGCCTTGGGAGTGGGAGTCAGTACAAGGAGATACTATGGCTGGGTGAAAGCCTTGCCCTGAGACACTTTTTTGGAGACATTGAGCCCCTATTTCCCGAGATTTCTTCATTGTTATCCCTTTCCCACCCGAATATATTGCAATTCTTTTGTGGGTTCACTGACGAGGAAAAGAAAGAGTGTTTTCTAGTCATGGAACTAATGACTAGGGACCTCTGCAGCTGCATCAGAGAAACCTGTGGCCCAAGAAAGCGCATTCCATTCTCTCTTCCCATTGCGGTTGATCTTATGCTTCAAATTTCCAGAGGAATGGAATATCTCCACTCAAAGGAAATCTACCATGGTAATTTGAACCCTTCTAACATTCTTGTTAAACCAAGAAACATCACCTCAGAAGGGTACCTGCACGCTAAGGTTTCGGGTTTCGGGCTCTCTTCAATCAAGAACTTCACTCCAAAAAACTCATCAAACCAGAACGAAACCCTCTCGTTCATCTGGTATGCTCCAGAAATTTTGGAAGAGAAAGAACAGACAGGAAGTGAAAAGAATTCTAAATACACAGAAAAAGCTGATGTCTACAGTTTTGGAATGGTTTGCTTTCAACTTTTGACTGGGAAAGTTCCATTTGAGGATAGCCATCTTCAAGGGGACAACATGAGCCGAAACATCCTAGCTGGAGAGAGGCCTCTATTTCCATTTTATTCACCAAAATATGTTACTAACTTGACAAAGAGATGTTGGCACACGGACCCAAATCAACGTCCAAGCTTCTCATCCATATGTAGGATCCTTCGCTATGTAAAACGGTTCCTTATTATGAACCCTGATTATAACAGAGAACCAGAGCCGCCAATGCCAGTGATAGACTACGGAGACATGGAGACGAAGCTTTTAAGGAAATTCCCTTCTTGGGATACAGCAGAATCATCAATGGTAGCACAAATTCCATTTCAAATGTTTGTTTACAGAGTTGTTGAAAAAGAGAAAGCAAGAACAACTCAGAAAGAAACTTCAGAATCAGGGAGCGATAAAGCCTCATTTAGCGGGGATGAAAATTCTGCCATCCTAGATGATCCATGCCCATCGCCTTCCTGCCCATCCCCTTCCTGCCCATCTCCTACTGAAAGAAGGTTGTCAATAGCTGAAACTATGCCCAGAAGACCTTCAATATCGAAGAGATTGTCAGATGTGAAAACCATCAAACAATCAGGTAACTCTAGCTTCTTATAATCAGGTCTTTGCTGATTATCTTATGATATATCACTTAATTGTTTATAGACAAGGGTTAAGTTCTGGTTTACTAGCATCCTGTGGTCTGATCATATAGGAACACCAAAAGGCCGTTCAAGACCTCCCCAACTGCAGTGCACGCGTAGTTTAAGGACAGGTTCAGAAAGCCAGTTGATGATGATCAGTCCAAGACCCAGAAGAACATCTTCTGGTCATGCATCAGATTCAGAGATCTCCTAGACAGAACATACCGGATCATTGCTTTGTTGGAAGATGAGGCTTAGTATGGCTTTCAAATAATAATAAAAAAAACATATCTGCAGATAAAGCTGAAAAGAAGTCTGTCAGCATAACAGCAGTGTAACTTGCACTGACTGCCCCCCTCTTCGTAGACAGCTGGGAGGATGTGACGAGCGACTTAATATAATCCACAACCTCGCCTCCTGTCTCAGGAGATTTAACTTCATGTAATGACTTTCTTGTGATCCTAGTGGCACATCTTATCAGCTGTAATGAGTGAGCTTCCAATCTCATTTAGGAGCAGAATCATCAATAGAAATCTTACTGACGCTCTATTCATTAGTAGTTTACACAAGTTATATCTCCGTTGGCATAAATGTCTGTTCTCTGAAAATTGAAAAATAACTAGAAATAAAGCTGAAAGTTCATTACACTTCCAGTAGTAAATCCATGCAGCAGGGTGGTCTCGTCAGGATAAAATTACAGGTACATGCAAAACTTGATAGGCTGAGTATATTATTAGCATGAACATAATTAAATTAAGCATACTAGACAATAGTCGTATGAAAAACAGGTTGTATCTTACATATGCGCGTCACTCAATAAAAGACTGCACACTTGGGCGTATAAATTTACAGTTCCCAGAAGCAATCCATAACAATGAGCCTTTCTCAAATTTCGAGTCTCAATAATTTAACGTCAGTCCAACAGTCAAATGATTACATGAATATGAACTCCATTAAAATTTCTTATTCAAATTAACCTTCAAAATCAACTTGTTTCAAAGATCTATTTCAATGATTTCAGGACTCGCTTAATCTCTCAGTCGAATAATCTTTTAGTTAGCCTCCGATTTTTTAACGGAGTACAGATCAAAACCCTGGTCATGTAACAGCTACATACATTTCTTGCTGAATTCGTCAGGAGTTTCGAACCCATTAAACTCCGCCACAGGCTTAGCTATAAACTAGTACGATCCGTGCCATTGTTGATTAATGATTGTTTGCGGAGAATATACGAGACAAAGTCACTTCAGTTGAGAACAGCTCCATTTCCAACTCTTTGACCCATTCAGGTTTCAGCTTCCAACTAATACCCCAAGAAGGCACATGGCAGTTTTTTATACTGACATTCAAATAAGAAATGCTCACAAAACAGCAAGTTCCCTGGATGAAAGTAGAACATGCGCACTTTTTCAGCACCTCACACCATCCGTAACACCTTCATATTTCCACTTGAGTTGGCGGCAACAACCATATTCGATTTCCGTCGCCAACACACACTTGAAACAAATTGTCCACTACCATCAACAATCTCGTTTCCAGATACAGGATCAACACATCCAAATTTGTGAGAAGTAATTGGCATTGGCAGAGATCTATAATAACAATAAACCTGAGAGAGAAAGACAACTGGGAATGGTTAAGATTTCAGATATCCACTCTTTTCATTATTTTATTTTAGTTCTGCTATATATATATATAGTGGATGGGGTGGGGAATTTATGAAGAGTTGAAAATATCGACAGAATTCTGGAAAGCAAAGAAAAACGAGAAAGAGTGCAGGATGACATGTACTTCTCCCACAGTTTTCAAAGGAAAGAAATCTTGGAAGTGCTGCAGAACACAGTTTTTCTTATTCAATTATGATTCAATAGATATCTGATGAGTCATGTGCATAATATGTGATGGATAAAATGCAAACACCCAGTCCATTTCACAAATTTCCTTTGTCTTTCTTCTTCTCATAATTCAATACTTTTGAGGAGGGGCAGATTCGAGCTTAGGACTTCCTCTTTAAAGGAGAGGTGTAGCTACCAGTTAGGCCATGCCTCATCCAGGAACAAGGAACATCTTATTCCAAGCATGCTCTATTTTTAGTGCAGTAAATTTTTAGTACGTAGTATATCTTCTCTGGGAACTCCGCAAAATCAATCAACACTGGAAAGATGGCTCGCGTATTCCATGGGAGGCAAAATCAGGCAAAAAAGAAAAGCACTGGAGCTATTGTAAGGGGTAATATGTGCAGAGACAATATATTTTGATACAAAAGTATAGAGCCAAATACCCAAACAAAAAATATAAATTCATTATTGGAACGTTTTGACCAGGAATTTCTTCATTTATGATCACTAGGAATCAGAATGGAACCAAGCTATTAGCATGCTTCATATGAGCACAGCCAACTAAGCAGGATCAATCAAATGTAGGGAAGGCTATACCAAAGAACAATCCTATGATAAAAAGTATTTTTCAAATTTATGTTTCTGTTTAGATTAAATGGCTTTACCTCGTTGGTTTCTGAACCGCATGCTATGTATCCATCCAGTGCAGACAAACCTACAAAATTCTGAAGCATAATTTTTAACAGTTAGAACTACACAAATCGTAGATGTTCAAACTTATAATACATCAGTACTAGTTATTGCAACCTTTTCGTTAGTGTGACCACCAAAGGTCAAACTGCAAGCACTAGAGGACACGCCAGTAGAGCTAGTTTTGTTGAGATCCCAAAGCTTCAGAGTATTGTCTGTGGATGCAGAAACAAGGGTCTCTGAATCTAAAAATTTCACATAGCTAACAGTTTTTCCATGGCCAGCTAATGTGCACCAAGGGATCTTAGTATGCCGAAGATCATAGCAGTAGACCTTATAGTCAGCAGATCCAAAAACCAATAAATTAGTAGAGGAGGGAGAGAACTGAACACAGCAGACGTTGGCAGGGTTCCCAATGGTACCAAAAGAACTTCTCTGCAAAATACTTATAGTCAAATTTTTCTGACAGCTTTATAAATGAACATAATCCAAACTTCAATGCAAGAACATGAGGAGGTTAGAATCAGGAAAGACTGAACAAATCTGAATGCCTGGATTTGATGCCCCAGTCAGCAAAAAGTCAATTGGATAAGCATATAAGTTATGAAAGAATAATAATCCAGCCTGTAAGTTTGACCAAGAAAATCTCCCCTCTGTTGATTCACCAAATTGATAGTTCAGACAGAAAACATTCCTCTAGACACATGCATTGAGACAGAAAACAACTACTACTTTCTACCCCCCCATATGTGAACGTGTGGGGGTGCACATGGAAAGCTATGAGAAAATAGCTATGCAAGCTGGTGCCATGAAATCGATGATGCAATAGGGCCAGACATTGAATGATAGAGGAGAAAACATGCCTCATTAATGCTCCATAATTTCACAGAACAGTCATCACTTCCACTCGCAAACATCATAGGATCAGCCAGAGAGAAGTCTACAGACCAAGCCCTCTTTTGGTGCTCTGTGTATTGGGAGAATATTTGACCAGTGCCTGCATCCCACATCTGAAACCATCCATGCAATTTCACATAATGCCATAAACCATTTATAAAGGGAAAAGATGATGAGCATAAAAATACGAACCATGGTAACTTGCATAGCATCCCCAGATGAATACAGTAATTTAAAGGTCAAACAGGTGACAAGACTTTTCATTTTCCATTTACATAAAACCTATATGACAATGATAAATATATCCTTAAATTGACTACCAAACAATTGCAATTGCAGGGCATAAGGGAATGCATAGTTTGAAAATATGCTCCTAATTGTGAAATAATGCTGTAATATATCTCCAACACTTAAGACATGAACTAGCATTATTCTTCTGAAGATGAGGATAACTAGAGCAAAATTATCAAACCAACTCCAAAAACAAATCAAAATTCATGCCTTCCAACCCAAAATGGTAAATAAATTCAAGCTACTGATTTCACATAGACAATAATCCACAAGGAAAGTATGATATTCATTATTAACAGCGCGATGTGTATTTATCAAAACATGATAAGATATCATGAAGGATGCAAGAGAAAATTGAATGCTCAACTGGTAAATACTTTTCAAAGACTACAGACCTGAACCACACCATCATAGTCAGTTGAAGCCAAATAGTTCTTGATGTAATTGTTCCAGCATACAGAACTGATCTTAGATTTGTTTGACATCTCAACCGTGGGATAATGGATATCTATGGAGTCATTTAAAAGTGCACCAAACTCAAAAACCTTGATTTTCTTTGATACGCCAGCAGCAGCAATATAATCCTCGTCACGATCAAAACTCAAAGTACAAACTACATTTGTGGAGCTCATAAAATCTCCATTTTTGAGTGATCCACACACCTCAAACCTGCTATAACTAGCAAACTTGCAGAGACCTTCAAAAAAGGCTCCAAGGGGATCATCTGATCTCTGATTTGTGTTTAAGTCCTCTCTGTTATACTGAACTGCAGGCAAACTATCTCGGTTCTTGAGCAAGTCTTTATCAGAGGGAGGGGCAGAAGAAGTATGGCGGATTTGAGATCTCATGGAGAAGTAGGCATTCTTGATTTGGTTAATATTTCTGCTCAACCTTGCCTCATTCTTCTTTGATACTGAAAACGAACTAGAAATAGCAACTGAACCAGGATACAGGTCCTGTTCTCTTGAATCGAGGCATCTCTCTTGTGTCTCAGAAACAATTTTGGGTGTTCTCAATAAATGCCTTTTCTCAACCTCTTTGATATCTTCTTCTAAGCATTCAATATCTACAAGCAACTTTGCCTCATGTTTCTGCTTTTGTTCTTTCAATAAGCTTAGAAAATGATGCAACAGCCCCGGTTCAGTATCATCATTGTCAGGAGTTGTTGATACATTGTTCCTGGAAGATAGTTCCCCGGATCGACATAGTAATTCAGACTGCAGGATTTCCCTGTTGCACACCAAATAGAGGACTTTGAAACGCATCATGTTTAAACATGTTCACATACTAAAACATGCAGAAACTAATGTATCATTATGATGCATCACAGTTGTTTGACAATCTACATGAAACAGAACGAACAGTATACTGCTGGCAGCTAGAGTTGTATAGGTTATTAAACCAAGAATGAGTAAAAGGCATCGTAATGGAAGGACATGTTTGTTTGGCAGAAATAACAGAATCCACTTCGGAAAAAAGATAGCAAAAACAAGCCCTTGTTGAAGATTAACCAACCCATCAGGCTCCAAAGGAACAATAAATAAAGATTAAAAAGTAACAAATATTGAGCTTTAATCTTCTTCTGAATCATTGAAGTCGGCTATTGAAATAATATTTAATGATTTTTCTTTACTTGTCGATTGTGATCATCACAAAAGATCTCATAACTTAAGCTATACCCGCTATATCTTGGGTTACATAGGAATAGGAACATAAAAAGCATAAGAAACACATCAGTTATCAATGTAAACAAGCAGTTAGATACACAGAGCTTAATTGTTATGAGTAGATCCCCTTGCTCACTTTAGTTGGCATTCAACTGTAATCATAAGAAGCCCAATAATGTATAGAACTACATGCTGACCTCAGCAACTCTATCCAAATGAATGATTATAGCTGAACTAGAATCTAAGCCACCATTGAAGAAACGGCTCAAGTTCACCATATGGATCCCCATAATTAGTTGCCAATGATGCTCGGTAGGGCATAAAAGTGGCACCTCTACAAAAATACTAAAAAGAAGTGGATTGGTTTATGCTAGGACCAGGAAGGCTACTAAAGAAAAGGAATACGGAAATACATCTCCACTTCTCTCAGGCCTGTTCATAATCACCGATGTTCAATGAATCATCTATTGCAACAATAACAACACAGATCCTTGAAATAATAACATCACTGAGATTGAAGAACATTACAATTTAACAGTTATAGTAGAAGGCAGTAGATAAATCAAATACTGACATGGTTATATACCTAGCTGTTGGACGAGACGAAGGTTCAGGATGAAGAAGCCAAAGACAAAAGCCAGCTTCCCTTGGATTTTCTGAAAGAAAACTTGGTGGTAGAATCCGATCACGCAAATCCAGCATCACCGCAGAATTTTCCTCAAATGACTCAAACCTGCTGAGCAACTGCTAGCAACAGAAACATTAGATTGAAAGGATAGGCTTTTGGCTCAACTACTAAGCAGGAGTACTTTTATGTATGGGAAGTAATTCTTTCCTCATCTATGTAAGAGTATGATGACAAATATTGCTCAGCAATTATAGATGACAGAATGACTAGTTTCTAAACTGAAATAGTTTAAATAAAAGCTCTAACGCATCACAAAAAGGATAATAGTTACTACATATTCAAAAAACTACTTTCCAAGTGCGTCAAGACTATGAATCAGTTTTAGTTGAGCTATTATTTTCAGGCATGCTAAAAAAATCATAAATTTGATTTAGTGTGCTAAGCAGCAAGACACGTAATGAATTTCAATAACAGCATGCGAAGTTAAAATGCAGATCTTGTCACCTCAAAAAGCAGGACCCCTAGGTTATAGATATTTGATGAAAAGGTGATAGGTCCTCCATTCAGCAGTTCTGGACTTCTATACCATTTTTCTTCCGATTGTAAAGTTAAAGAAAAA
>Ga0307517_10013188_pt1 | contig 11254 bp, 9 predicted proteins | sample 23_EM_MG_FD_194515 | JGI IMG/M metagenome (GOLD analysis project Ga0307517, IMG submission 194515) | Populus trichocarpa ectomycorrhiza microbial communities from riparian zone in the Pacific Northwest, United States - 23_EM | ecosystem: Host-associated > Plants > Roots > Unclassified | place... | reverse complement strand
GCGCTGCGGGAGAACCCCGGCATGTCCCCTCCCGGCCGGAAGCGTTCACTTCAGCCCGTCCGGCGTTTGAGGACACGCCCGCAGGGCGTTCGGGGGCCCTGGGGCTTGCCCCCGGCGGGTCCGGGCGGAGCCCGGTTTCGGGAAGGGGCGGGGTGGGGGGAAACCCCGTCACCAGGTCGGCCGGATGGGCCCGGTCGGCGCGATGCGCAGGAGGTCCTCGCGCAGCATGCGCATGCGGCGTTCGCCGAGGGCGGCGGTCCAGGGACGCACGGCGTCCGCCGCGGCCGCTTCGGCGGCGCGCGTGCAGGACCAGCCGCGATCGGTGAGGACGACGAGGCGGGCGCGGGCGTCGTGGGGGTGGGGGCGGCGCTCGGCGTAGCCCTTGTGGACGAGTTCGTCGACGAGCTGGCTGGCGGCCTGGCGGGTGAAGCCGAGGTGGTCGGCGAGTTCGCTGACGGTGGCGCCGTGCGGGGCCATGCGCGTGAAGGCGAAGCCGTGGGCCGGGCGGATGTCGTCGAAGCCGCGGGCGATGACGCCGGCGTTGATATCGGCGACCAGCGCACCGGCGGCGGCGAGGAGGGTGGCACTGAAGGCCAAGGCGTCTTCGGCAGCGGCGTCGTTCACATCGGCAAGCTTGACACATTGCGCAAGCAGCTTGAGTATATGAGCAATCTACTTGCTCAAGTTACTTGCCCAATCAGGGGGTCCACGCCATGCCTTTCGTCCGCGCCGCCGATGCCGTCGTCCACGAGCTGCACGGGGTTCGTTTCGTCTCGTACGCCAATTCCGGCCTCGGCAGCACCGAGTTGTGCGCATGGCGGGGCGAGATCCCCGCCGGGACCGAGGGACCGGCGCACAGGATCAGCCGCGAGGAGGTGTTTCTGCTGCTCAGCGGCTCGTTGAGGCTGAGCCTGGACGGCGAGGCTCGGTTGCTGTCCCCCGGTGATGTCGCCGTCGCGCCCGCCGGGACGCTCCTGGGGGTCGCGAACCCCACCGCAGAGCCGGCCACGATGTGGGTCACCACCAGCCTCGGACTGGAGGCGGAACTCGCCGACGGGTCGCGGATCTCGCCACCCTGGGTGCGGTGACTACCGGTGGCGCCGCGCCCTCGGAAGGGTGAAATGCGGCGCTTGGGTGGTCATTCGGCGGTATGCAATGGGGCGTTCCATTCAGTGCTTCGCATATCGATGTTCAAGGAGACCACCATGCGCCGCTTCTTCAGCGCCGCCCTCGCCGCTCTCGCCCTCATCACGGGGGCCGCGTTCGTCGACGCCCCCGGCGGCCTCGGCGCGCCGGGGACCACCAGCCCGGGGCTGTTCTCCGGCAACGCCTAAGGCGCCTGAGCCGGGCGCAGCGCCAGAGTCGGGTTGCCGGCGGCGTCGCCCGAGGGCGGGCCGACGAGGGCGGTGAAGGCCTCCGTACGGATGGTCAGGCCGCCCTCGTCCAGGGTGAGGACGGGGGCGTAGGCGCCGTCGGCGGTGTGGGCGGGGGCGTAGCGGACGGCGAGGACGGTCAGGCCGTCCGGGGAGCCGGGAGCGGGGGCTGCTTCCAGGGCGGTGGTGGCGATGATGTCCCGCCAGCCTGCGTCGGGGTTGCCGTAGCCGCGGGGGTCGGCGGCGAGGCGGAAGGCGGCCTGTTCCTGGGTGAGGCCGATGGTGTCGGGGCTGTTGAAGTACGCCGAGCCGTCGGTGCCGGGGAAGTCGGGGGTGGTGAGGGTGAGTTCGCCCGCGGAGCTGACGGCGAGGCCGCCGGCCACCAGCGTGCCGCCCTCGGCCACGAGGCTCGCGCCCTTTTCGGCGAGGTCGAGGCCGGCGATTTCGGTGATCTTCGCGAGGCGGCCGTCGAGCGCGGTGGCGTACGGCAGTCCGGCCAGCATGCGCACGCCGGGAATGCGCTCCAGCGCGGTGGTCAGCCACAGGCTCGTGCCGTCGGTGACGTACAGCGACTGGACGTGGAGCAGGGTGTGGTCGCGGTTGACGACCGGCTTCGTGACGAGCTTGGCCACCAGGCCGCCGGGGGCGACGGCGTCGCGGACCCGGATCTCGCCCATGGGGCGGGTGAGCAGGAAACCGTCGGTGGCGGGGCCGATGCCGTGCTGGCGGTTGACGGCGGCGGGGAGCAGGATCGTTCCCCCGGCCTCGATCAGGGCGGGGGTCATGGCGCCGTCGAAGGAGACCGAGACGCGCGCGGAGCGCAGCTGGTGGCGGGCGACGGCCGTGCCCGGGGTGCGGTACCAGCGGGTGGCGTCCTGGGTCTGCCAGACGAGCATGAAGGCGAAGTGGCCGTCGACGTCGCCGTCGGGGCCGGCGGCGTGGCGGGCCCAGCGGGTGTCGGCCAGGTAGCGGCCGAGGTCGGAGCGGATGCGGCGGCCGAAGTAGCGCATGCCGAGGACGGCTTCGAAGCCGGAGTGCTGCTCGCTGTAGCGGGGGCCGCCGTTGTCGTAGCCGCCGGAGGCCAGGCGGGCGTCGATGTAGCGGGCCAGCTCGTCGCCGTCGGCTGCGAAGACCTGTTTGCCGCTGACCCGGTGGGCCTGGGCAAGGAAGGACAGCGAGATCGGCCCGTAGTTGTTGTCGTACGCCCCGCCGTGCTCGGGCGGGCACAGCGCGCCCCGGTCGGGGAGACGGCGGGCGCGGATCTCGGTGGCGTAGATGTGCAGGGCGCGCTCGCGCACCGCATCGGCGTCCTTGGGTCCCAGGTGGCGGGCGAGCATCAGGGCTCCGACGATGGCGCCGATGGCCTGGTTGGCGGTGTCCTGGGGGTTGAAGTACGCGACGTCGGTGAGCCAGCGCCAGTAGCCGTGGGCGACGTCGATGAGTTCGGCGCGCTGGTCGTCGGCGATCAGTCCCTCGGTGAGGTCCAGGACGTTGACGGCCTGGAGGAGGGCCCAGGCGGTGCTGGGCCAGTCGCCGATGGGGTGTTCGCCGTCGCCGAGGACATAGCGGGCGTACGGCTCGCCGGAATCACGCATGCGCAGGTTGGGGTAGCCGGGATTGTCCGTGCGGTAGACCCGCATGCGCAGGTGGAATTCCAGGCTGCGGCGCACCGGCTCGACAAGGTTGTCAAGGGCGCCGCCGGAGCGCTGCCAGGCGAGGGCGAGCAGTGAGGTGATGCCGAGCGAGGTGTCGCCGATGTCGTCGCCGCAGCCGGGGCGTTCGAGGTTGCCGTCCTCGGTGATGCGGGCGAGGGCCTGGGCGGTGACTCGCTCCAGCACGGCGTCGTAGGCGGCCCGGTCGTCCGCCAGGTCGTGCAGGGCTCCGCGCTGGTAGGTCAGGAAGACCACGGGTTCGTACTAGCCCTTCAATCCGGAGGTGGCCAAGCCTTCGACCAGCCGCTTCTGGAAGATCAGGAAGCAGATCAGGGTCGGCAGCAGGGCGAGGGTCGACATGGCGAACATCGCGCCGTAGGAGGAGCCGCTGGTCTGGTCCAGGAAGAGGGTCAGGCCGAGGGGGACGGTGAACTTGTCGTTCTGCTGGAGGTAGACGAGCTGGTGCAGGAAGTCGTCGTACGTCCAGATGAAGGTGAAGATCGTCGTGGTGACCAGGGCCGGCTTCATCAGCGGCAGGATGATCTTCCAGTAGATCTGGAAGGGATTGGCGCCGTCCATCATGGCCGCCTGGTCCAGCTCGCGCGGGATGGAGCGGATGAACTGGACCATCAGGAAGATGAAGAACGCGTCCGCGGCCAGGAACTTCGGCACGATCAGCGGCAGGAACGTGTTGATCCAGGTCAGGTTGTAGAAGATCGTGTACTGCGGGATCAGGACCGCCTGCGTGGGCAGCATGAGCGTGCCGAGCATCAGGCCGAACCAGATCTTCTTGCCGCGGAACTCGAAGCGCGCGAAGGCGTAGGCGGCCAGCGAGCAGGAGACGACATTTCCGATCACCGCGCCGATCGAGACGATCAGCGAGTTGGTGATGTAGAGGGAGAAGGAGTTGCCGGAGCCGCTCCAGCCCTTGGAGTAGTTCTGCGGGTGCAGCGCGTTCGGGATGAGCCCGGGATGGGTGAAGATCTCGGTGTCGGGCTTGAAGGAGCTGCTGAGCATCCACATCAGCGGGTACAGCATGACGATCGCCACGCCGATGAGCACGGTGTGGATGAAGACACGGCGGGCGCCGGTCGCGGAGCGCAGCTTGCGCAGCGGTGACATGTTCGGGGTGATGACGGACATGGGGTGAAGGACTCCTCGCTCAGACGTCAGTCGTCGTAGTGGACCCAGTAGCGGCTGGCGATGAAGTTGACCGCCGTGAAGCCTGCGATGACCAGGAACAGCACCCAGGCAAGCGCCGAGGCGTAGCCCATCTGAAGGTCGGTGAAGCCCTTCTTGTACAGGTAGAGGGAGTACAGCATGGTCGAGTTGAGCGGCCCGCCGGAGCCGTTGCTGACCACGTAGGCGGGAGTGAACGTCTTGAACGCGTCGATCATCTGCAGGACGACGTTGAAGAAGACGATCGGCGTCAGCAGCGGCAGGGTGATCTTGAAGAAGCGGGTGACGGGCGGTGCGCCGTCGATCGCGGCCGCCTCGTACACGTCCTTCGGCAGCTGCTTCAGGCCCGCGAGGAAGATGACCATCGGGGTGCCGAACTGCCAGACCGCGAGCAGGATCAGGGTGTAGATCGCGGTGTCGGGGCTGGAGATCCAGTCCTGGCCCTTGATGCCGAACCAGGCGAGGAAGTCGTTGAAGAGGCCGTCGCCGCCGAAGACCTGACGCCAGACGATGGCGATGGCCACCGCGCCACCGAGCAGCGAGGGCAGGTAGAAGGCGGCCCGGTAGAGGCCGATGCCCTTGATGTCGCGGTTGAGCAGCATCGCCACGCCGAGTGCGAGCGCCAGTTTCAGCGGCACCGAGACCAGGACGTACAAAAGCGTGGCGTGCACCGAGTCCCAGAAGACCGGGTCGTCGGAGAACATGCGCTCGTAGTTGTGGGTGCCGACCCACTTCGCCGGCGTCAGCAGGTCGAAGTTGGTGAAGGACAGATACAGCGAGTCCAGCATCGGGTAGATCGTCAGGCCGAACAGGCCGACGAACCAGGGGGCCAGGAAGAGGAACGGCCACCAGCCCCCGCCCCGCCGTCTGGCGAGGCGGCGGCGCATACGTTCGCGCTCCCGCTGGTCGGACGGAGTCGCCGGCGCCGGCGTCTCCTTCGCAACCTCGTCGGTCTTCGCGGTGGTCATACTCATCTCCCTGGCCCTCTCCCGGTATTCCGGTGTTCCGTTTGCGCCGCTGTGCCGTGCGGCTTACGCGGACAGGATGCCTGCCGCCTGGTCGAAGAACTCGCTCAGCTGCGCCTTGATGGTCTTCTTGCCGAAGGCGACGGCGAGGTTCGACTGGAACAGCAGGTCCCAGATCTGGTCGGCGCCCTGCGGCGGGGCGGCGGGGGCGGCCAGGGCGTTGGTCGCCTTCGAGACGCGCGTGGCGATGTAGTCGGCGTTCGCCATGTTCAGCTTGTCCGTCTCGGTCAGGCCCGAGGCGATCAGGTTGCGGGCCTTCTCGGTCGGCGGGATGCCGCGCAGCAGCTGGAAGTCCTTGATCGCCGTCGCGTCCTGGGCGATGAACGACATGATCTTGACGGAGTCGGCGACCTTCTTGCTGGCCTTGGTGGCGCTCAGCAGGACACCGCCGTTGACGAAGTTGCCCTCACGGGCACCGGACCAGTCGCCCTGCGGGGTGGGCAGGAAGTCCAGCTGGGCGTCGGTGATCTTGCCGCCCGCGCCGTAGACACCGGAGTCGAAGGTGAACAGGGCCTTGCCGATGACGACCGCGTTCTTGGTGAGGTCGTTGTGCGCGGCGGAGGTGATCGCCGCCGGGCCGGAGGCGTGGATCTTGCGCATCTCGGCCCAGTACTCCCACCACTCCTGGAGCGTGTCCGAGGTGAAGCCGACCTTCTTGCCGTCGTCGGAGAAGAACTGCTCGCCCTTCTCCCGGGCGAAGATCTCGAAGCACTGGAGGGCCGAGCCACCGCCGTCGTCGACGCCGTAGGTCTTGCCTCCGCTCTTCTTGTAGACCTGCTCGGAGATCGACTTCAGGTCCGCCCAGGTCCAGTCCTGGTCCGGCAGCTTCAGGCCCAGGGCCTCAAGGCCGCTGCGGTTGACGGTGAGCTGGTTGACGCCGATGCCGGACGGGACACCGTACAGCTTGCCGTCGACGGTGCCGGCCGCGAGGAGCGTCTTGGAGAAGCCGGTCAGGTCCAGGCTCTTGCCGACGTAGGAGTCGATCGGGGCGAGCACACCCTTGCGGGCGTACTGGGCGACCAGCGCAGTGTCCATCTGGAGCAGGTCGGGGGCGCTGCCGCCGGCGATGTTGGTGTTGAACTTGTCGAAGTACCCGTCGTAGCCCTGGTAGGTCGCCTGAACCTTGATCGAGGGGTTCTTCTTCTGGAAGGCGGCAAGCGCCTTCTTGTAGGCCGCGTGGCGCTCGTCGCTGCCCCACCAGGTCATGGTGAGCTTGCTGCTGGTGCTGCCGGCGCCCGTGCCGCCGCTACAGGCGGCCAGGGCGCTGGTGAGGGCGCCTGTGGCGGCCAGCCCTCCGCCGATGCGGAGCAGGCCTCTGCGTGAGATTTCGGTGCCCACCGGTTCCTCCTACATGTACGTGACGAAGTACCCGAGTGATTCGGGACTGGGGTGCTGCCGGGAAATGCAGGGAATGCTCGGGTACTGCTCAGGGGGTTGCGTGCTCCTGCGGATCGCGGCCTCGCCCGGCCGCGCCGCCGTGCGGACGAGGGTCCTGATGGAGGGTCTGTGGATTCCGTATACGGAATCCTGTCTCCTGCATCCCGTACGGGCACGCCCTCGTACAAGATCGTGGACCACTCGCCCTGAGCCGGGGTCCCGCCGACTCTAGTAAGCGCTTGTCCGGACATTTGCAGAGTGCGGGGCCCGGAGTCAATGCCCGGCCGTTTCCTCGCCGGTAACGTTTTGGATTCCCCGGGCCACGGCCAGGCGGGTCGCGCCCAGGACGGTGCCGCTGTTGCCGAGCACGCTGGAGACCACCTCGGTGGGCCAGCTCAGCCGGGCCAGTTCGGCCCGGACACCGGGCAGGAGCTGGGGATTCGCGCCGATGCCGCCGCCCAGGACGATCAGCCCGGGGTCCAGTACCGCGACCACGGCGGCGGCCAGTCTGCCCACCTCGGCGGCATGGCCGGCGACTAGGGCGGCGGCGGTGGCGTGACCTCGGGCGGCGAGTGAGAAAAGCTGTTCGGCGGTGTGCGGGACGGGCCCGTCGCCCTCGTCGGGCCGCCAGGCCACGGCGGCGCGGGCGATGAGGGAGCGGGCGCCCGCGTAGGCCTCCAGGCCCTCGTGCCGGGGCTGCTGAGCGGCGGCCCACGGGTAGGGCAGCCGGGCGACCTCCCCGGCCGCGCCGTTCGCGCCGCGCAGCATCTGGCCGCCCAGGACGATGCCCAGGCCGATGCCGTAGCCGATCTGCAGATAGCCGAACCCGGCGCGGTCGCGGTCGCGGGCGGCGCCTTCGTGCAGCTCGGCGAGGGCGGCGCAGTTGACGTTGTTCTCGATCCCGACCGGGACCCCGGCGGGCAGCGCGAGCGCCTCGACGGCGCCGCGGATCCGGGCGGTGGCCGGGCGGACCAGGCCGTCGGCGTCCTGCCCGGCGACATCCGGGACGGCGACGACAACGGCCCGCAGCGGGCCGGCGGCTGCCGCGCGCAGGGCGTCGATGACGGTGTGGACGGCGTCGGCGGGGCGCAGTTCGTTGTCGGTGCCCTGGACGGCCAGGACGGCGCCGTCCAGGGCGCAGCCGCGCACCTCGGTGTGGGTCGAGCCGAGGTCGACGGCGAGTACGCAGCCGGCCCGGGGGCCGAGGCGGTAGACGGCGGCGGAGCGGCCGGTGGCGCCGTTGGCGGTGCCGGCGCGGGCGGCCAGACCGGCGGCCTCCAGCTCGGCCACGGCGAGGGAGACGGTGGGTTTGGACAGGCCGCAGGCGGCGGCCAGTTGGGGGCGCGTGGCGCGTCCGGCACCGGCCAGGACCTCAAAGACGGCTCTGGTACTGTCGCCCGGCCGCGGCCCGGCGTGATCACCAGCGGTCATACGGTCCCCCAGGTCGTTCGATCAGGTCGCATCAAACATCGGGGGCCGCCGGTGGCACAGCCCCTTGACTCACTGTACTTCGTTAGTTAACTTCCTAACGAAGCCAGACACACGCCTGTCGCCCTCGACCGAGGCCCGTCCCGGGGCCTCCTGACATCGCTGCTCTGATCCGCTTTGCTCTGCTACCTCATCTCCGTCAGTCACGGTTTCGCCCGCCGTGCGCAGCAGACACCACCCCCACAGCGCTGCGTCCCGAAAGGCGAAGAACCACGTGCAGGACTCCATTGCCCTCGTCGTCGGCATCGACGTCGGTGGCACCAAGACCCATCTCCAGGCGTACGCCGGTGACAAGACCGTCGCCGACCACGTCCGCGCCAGCCGTGACTGGCGGCCGCATCACGCCGCCGACGCCGCGGACTGGCTCACGGAGCTGATCCACCACGCCCTGCCCGCGGGGTCCCGTCCGGTGTCGGTCGCCGTCGGCGCCCACGCCTGCGAGACCCCGCGGCAGGCCGAACTGATCCGGGGGGCGCTCGTCGCCCGCCTCGGCGGCGGTGTGCCCTGCCACGTCGTCAACGACTCCCGGCTCCTCGTCCCCGCCCTCGGGCTGGACAAGGGGGTCGGGCTGGTCGCCGGCACCGGCTCGGTCGCCGTCGGAGAGCTTCCGGACGGCACCGCCGTCCAGGTCGGCGGCTGGGGCGCGGTCCTCGGCGACGAGGGCGGCGCCGCCGGTCTCGTACGCGAGGCCGTACGCGCCGTCTACGCCGCCCACGACCGCGACGAGCAGCCGGACGAGCTGGCCCGGCTGCTGCTCACGGCCTTCGACGCCCCTGAGGTCCCCGCGCTCGGCGCCGCCCTGGAGGCCGCGCAGGAGCCGTCCGCCGACTGGGGCCGGCACGGCGCGGCCGTCTTCGAGGCGGCCGCCGCAGGTTCCGCCATCGCCCGCGAGGTCATCGCGGAGGGCGGCCGGGCCCTGGCGGGCTTGGTCATCCAGCTCGCCGAACGCGGCGCCGTCACCGACGACATCGTGGTGGCGGGCAGCGTCGTGCTCAACCAGCCGGTGCTCTTCGCCGCGCTCACCGATACCCTCGCCACCGCACTGCCCGGCGCTCGGGTGCACCCGCTGCGGGTGCCGCCGGTCACCGGGGCCGTACGGCTGGCCCGCCTGCTCCGCCAGTCCTCCCCGAAAGGCCTCTGAACAGCATGCGGATCCACGCCATCCGGTCCACCGATCTCTTCGTCGGCACCGGCCGGGCTCCCCGCCAGGTCGTGCGGGTCACCGTGGAGGGCACGGCCGACGGCGCCTGCCGCCCGGCCGGCCCGGTGCGGGTCCGTGTGGAGGGGCCGACGGTCAGCACGCCCGAACCCGGGCTGATCACCCTGCCGGGCCCGGGGGAACAGACCGTCGCCGAGGTCGGCGTGGTCATCTCCGCACCGGCCCCCGAAGGCTCCGTGCACCGGGTCACCGCCGTCGTTGAGGACGCCGACGGCGCCGGCCGCCGGTGCACGGCCGACGGGACCGTCACGGCTCAGGCCACCGGCTGGACGATGTGGATGGTGTCCCACTTCCACTACGACCCCGTGTGGTGGAACACCCAGGCCGGCTTCACCGCCGTCCGCCACGAACTCCCCGACCTGCCCTGGGTCGACCGGCTGCGCCCGCCCCACGTGCGCAGCGCCTTCGACCTCGTGCGCGCGCACCTGGACGCGGCCCGGCACGACGAGGACTACCGCTTCGTCCTCGCCGAGATCGACTATCTCAAGCCGCACTGGGACGCCTACCCGGACGACCGGGCCGACCTGCGGCGCTTCCTGCGCTCGGATCGCATCGAGCTGGTCGGCGGCAGCTACAACGAGCCCAACACCAATCTCACCCACCCCGAGTCGACCATCCGCAACACCGTCTACGGCATCGGCTACCAGCGCGACGTCCTCGGCGGCGACCCGCGCTCCGGCTGGATGCTCGACGTCTTCGGTCACGACCCCGCCCACCCCGGCCTGATGGCCGACGCGGGACTGGACTCCAGCGCCTGGGCGCGCGGCCCGTTCCACAACTCCGGCCCGATGGGCCATGCCCAGGACATCGCCCGGATGCAGTTCCCCAGTGAGTTCGAGTGGATCTCCCCGAGCGGGCGCGGCGTCCTCACCCACTACATGGGCGCGCACTACACCGCGGGCTGGGCGATCAACCGCGCGGAGTCGGCCGACGCGGCCATGGAGGCGGCCTACGGCCAGTACGCCGAGCTGAAGAAGGTCGCCGCGACCCGCAATGTCATGCTGCCGGTCGGCCATGACCACAACGTGCCGTCCCGCTGGTGCACCGAGGTCCACCGCGAGTGGGCCAAGCGCTATGTCTGGCCGCGGTTCACGATGGGCCTGCCGCGCGACTTCTTCGATGCCGTACGCCGCGAGGCCGAGGACCGGACGGCATGGACGGTGTCGCCGGTCACGCCGCAGACCCGGGACATGAACCCGGTCTTCACCGGCAAGGACGTCTCCTACATCGACACCAAGCAGGCCCAGCGCGCCGCCGAGACCGCCGTCCTGGACGGCGAGCGCCTCGCCACGCTCGCCGCCACCTTCCTCGGTGAGCGCTACCCCTCCGAGGCCCTCGACAAGGCCTGGCGGCTGCTGGCGTACGGCGCCCACCACGACGCCGTCACGGGCACCGAGTCCGACCAGGTCTACATCGACCTGGCGGCGGGCTGGCGCGAGGCGTACGAGCTGGGCGACCAGGTGCGAGGCGCCGCGCTGGAGCAGCTCGCCCAGGGCACGGACACGCGCGGCGAGGGCCGGGCGGTGTATGTCGCCAACACGCTGTCCTGGGAGCGGGACGGGGTCGTGTCGGTGCCCGCCGGCGAAGGCCTTGAGGTACGGGACGACAGCGGACGGCCCGTACCGGCGGTGGCCGACGGCGGCACCCTCACCTTCCTGGCCCGGGGCATCCCCTCCCTCGGACACCGCGTCCACCGCCTCGTTCAGAGCGAGGCCGAGGGCGCGGCCCTCGGCGCGACACCCGGCTGGACGGCAGTCCCCGGCGCGGCCGTCATCGACAACGGCACGTTCCGCATCGAGGCCGACCCCGCGCGCGGTGGCGCGCTGAGCCGGGTCACGGACCTGCGCACCGGCCGCGAACTGCTGCGCCCCGGCGGGCTCGGCGCCGAGCTGGTCGTCCAGGACGAGCACACCACCCACCCCGTGTGGGGTGAGGGCCCGT
>Ga0307517_10013187_pt1 | contig 11254 bp, 5 predicted proteins | sample 23_EM_MG_FD_194515 | JGI IMG/M metagenome (GOLD analysis project Ga0307517, IMG submission 194515) | Populus trichocarpa ectomycorrhiza microbial communities from riparian zone in the Pacific Northwest, United States - 23_EM | ecosystem: Host-associated > Plants > Roots > Unclassified | place... | reverse complement strand
CTTATACCAGACATCAAGAGAGGCAACATTTCCCATGATGAAGAAGAACTCATTATCAGGCTCCATAACCTTCTTGGTAACAGGTTCTCTCTCTCCCCCTCTCTCTCGTTTGTGCTTTACGCAGTTTACCTATGCTTTTATGAGCAGTACTAGTAATTATTACTAGCATTCTTGAATGAGTAGATGGTCCCTAATAGCTGGAAGGCTACCTGGGCGAACAGACAATGAAATCAAGAATTATTGGAACACTACTCTGGGGAAAAAAGCTAAAGGCCAATCATCTTCACAATCCAAACAAAGCTCTCAAAGAAAATCTAGAGCAATTAAACCCATGACCAGCACCCAACCATCAAAGTCAACACAGACAACCCAAGTAATCCGCACCAAGGCCACTAGGTGCACCAAGGTTTTGCTCTCATTACAGTCACCACCACCGACACTGACACCACTACCACCACCTGAAATTCTCTCCTCAACAGCCATGAACGACCCCTCTCAAGCTTCCTTGATAAATCATCAACAAGATGGTCCAAATTTTCATTGCGGAACTGAAGAGGTTCATGCATGTCATGATGGCTCAGATTTCTTCAATTTCGGGAAGTGGAATGAAATTCAACCAAATGATATAGACGGAGACACACTAATGAAGAGTGGTTGTAACCGGAATTTGTCCAGGGGTTCTGAATATTCCTTGGGCTTATTTGATGACCTCATGTTCAAGGACTGGGCACTGAATCATTGTCCTGAAGACAATGCAACTTTGGACCTAGAGTCTCTCGCACATTTGCTTGATTCTGAAGAGTGGCCTTGAGATTAGACACTGACGAGAAACTACAGCAAAATCTCCACCCTAGAAGATATATCGGCACCTGTGGCAAGAAACTTGCCGACATGATCTCATATTGAAATAATCCGTTGAAAAAACTCTTGTCGGTGATTTGTGGTCTGTCGATAATAATTTTACAGATAAATTACCTGACGAACAAAGCACGCCAAAAAAACTTTACCCGCTTCATTTTGTCGGTACTTCCATAGCTGAATATAACATATCATTAATAGAAAAACCGTATGTCATGCCATCAGTGATTTTTTTCATCAATAGATATGTTTGTCAGTGAATTTGACATGTAACCGTCAAACAGACCGTCTGTTATTCTGTAGGTGAGTACACTGTGGCAGTGATATTTACAGTAATTCTTTTCTAACTCTCTCGAATATACTGATGAAACCCCATCAATAATAATTAAAAAACGTATTTTTTTTTAAAAATAAATTAATATAAAATTCAAATATTTATTACAAGTTTAAGCATTTATAAGTTCAAATACAATTAATCTAAAATAGAGGGATTAGAGGAGAAGGAGGAGGCGGGTCTTCATCTGGACCGTGGGGTGAATAAGAGGGAGCAATATACCACCCATTTGTGATCTCATCTCCAATACCAATCAGTGAAGTTTGGTCGTCTCATCACTAAGTTGTTCATAATCAGTAGCATAATGGGCAAATAGCAACATCTCATGCCAATCTTTGTAAGTGATTACCATTTTCTGAATAATCTTTTTGACATTCATGTCGACAACTATTACAGCGCTGTTCATCTTTGGCCTATACGATGAGGAATTGGAATGCTTGATTTTCTATTTGGTACAGAGCTCCACTATCATCTTGTCGTTGAAGTTCCATGTATTATCGATCATTATGTTTTTTGGTGGACTATATTAGCAGATCAAGTCTTTTTCTATAAACCTTTTCACCACATTTTGTGTGACATGAGCATATGAATTGCCTTCTACCCATTTTATGAAGTAATCGATAGCCACGAGGATGAACCTATGCCCATTTCTTGCTTTTGGGTTAACAAGCCTGATAACATCAATTCCCCACATCGTAAATGGCTATGGAGTCTACCCTTTTCATAGCGCTGATGTGTCATCTTAAGAGAGACTATAGGAACATATCACGATGCTTGATATGAGCAGGAATAAGAGAAAAACAACTTTTTTTGGAAGCTGATTTAATGGTATTGTTCATCAAAACACGTAATCATCTATCTCTCCCCCCCTCTCTCTTTTTGTTTCTTGTTTAAAGGCACTCATCTCACAACTTTCCAAATAAATCTCTTCATCTTTACTTGACATCCTCTGCTAAATATAAAAGAAATTTCTAAGACAAAAACATTGCTAATCCTTTCTATCTTGCATTTAGCCTTTTTGCAAAAATGATAAGGATATTTTATCTTGGTATGAAATTTCTTGAGAAGATTATTAAAAAAAATATGTGTTTACAATCATTTGTGAACAACATTTATAGCACACATTTCTTTTGGTTTATTGCTTCTGAAAATGACTAATGTATTTTGAACACATTATGAATTGTTAGAATACAACATGTTGCATGAAGTATTCTTTGAATATATTATGAATTGATTGCATGAAATATGTTAAGAACTATTACGATGTTTTGATTGCATAATTATATACTTTAATGAAGTATATGTTTATGATCAAACTATTTGAACTATTTGCATAATAATTCCTCTTTTTTATTTTTTGTCACAAATAAGCCAAAAGGGGAGATTGTAAATGTCAAAATGGCTAGCTTTAATTTGTGAAGGATTATTTGCGTTGTTAAAGATGAATTTGTTTTGATTGTTAGTTTATCTAAAATTAGATAAAGAAATAGTCATGTTTATCTTTTAAGATATGGCATGATTATTTCTATAATTATCTAATTTTTTTGGATAAATTATATAGGATGTTTAGATAGAAGATAAATACAAGTTATTTGAAGATATCTATTAGAGAAGTGTTTTTGTAAAACATAAATAGTAGTCTGTTAAGAACGTAATAGACTAGAAAACTTGAAGATAATGTTCTTGCTCTTATCACATAGATGTGAATATGAGGAAGGATAATCTAAAGCATTATAAGGCAAGACTAACACTTGCAGCAAAGCAAGAGTGCCCAATCAGCTGAGGAGTTATACAGTGTTTCATTGAAGAGTTGGAGAGCCTACAAACTCCTAAAGGGAGTTCATGTGTTAACTATTAGCAATTCCATGTTCTAGTTAGGATGACAACAGTTTGAAGATTGTCACCTGTTTTGGCAAGCTATTGCAGTAAAGACAAAAATGAAGTGTTTTCTTTTACAAGTAAGGTATTATAGTTATAAAGATTTTGGATTACAAAATACTCCGCTTGTAATATTCTAAACTAGTGAAAGTTGTCTGATTAGTACTTAAAAGTGCATTTTTATCAAAGTTTTATATCATCATATTGCACTTAAAGTATCATTAAATTCCTAACTTAAGCATGTTTTATAATAATAAGTCTGATAATATAAGATATCTTTAATTTATGGTAAATGCCCATTTCAAATGCAGGCATGTTTCACAATTCAAAGGATTGATTGATTTGTTTAATTATTGAAAGTGAAAAGACAAAGAGAGGGCTAAGCTTAGAAAAGAGATGCTGGTTCAATCCAAACTGGAACACCATTCAGTTATTGGATCATAACTGGAGCTGTAGAACTTAGATTTAGGTCTGGTTTATATGTATGGAAAGCTAAGACATAGGCCTAAAACTTTCATGGAGTCCAAGATTTAAAAGTGCCAATTTCGAGTTCAAATGGTAGCAACAACAGAGAAGTCGAATATGTCCTGCATTCCAAACACTGTTCAGTGTTCAACGCATATCTTGAGTTCTAGAAATCCAAATGCGCCGATTCTTATTTTGTTAGAAAGCTGAGACAATTTTCTAGAACTTTCATGAGACTAAATGTTCAAATTCTGATGTTAGCAATGACGTTTTGTTCAGACAAGAAGATAAAGATTGTCACCAAGTCAAGATGTGGCCTCCCACTCAACAATTAGTTATCAAATCAATAGTTCTGAATTTTGGCCTATAAAAGGAGACATTTGCCATGCATTTAGGCATCTTTTTTTTCATACCAAGATCTTGCTCTTGCTCTTTTTCTTGGTATTTTGTAATGTTCAAGTTTTATTCCATGTTATATTTTCCTTAATCTCTTGTTTATGCTTTTCATTTCCTTTACTATACTTATATACTTATGTTTTTATCTTGTTTATCTATGTTTCTCTTATTCATAATGTTCAGCTTAGTTTATTATGTCAATGTGAAAAGGTTACACTAATGGTATAATAATAAGTATAGTATAAACTCAACATGGACTTTAATGTTTGATACTAACATGTTTTGTATTTATTATCTTACTCACTCTTAATACCTTGCTTGTTAAATGGTTAATCTAGATTTGTGTTGGACAACCCTTGGTATAACAAATACTTAGCACTTTCATAGCCCAACTGTATGGTATAACCGACACTTGTGCTATGAAAGGAACTTGATTAGTTGTTAACATAAGTTATCACCATGAATACCTAATCACATTTACAAGTATTGACATTACTCAAATAAGATAATTAATATAATCATGTTAATAATTTATAATCCAATTGGAACCTCTTTGTGTGTGGTTTCCAGTTGAGTAATAAAAGGAGTTTATATTATACTTATTTGAAATACCATTAGTGATCCTTTAACCTTGACATTTGTTTTTATCATTGTTTAATCCTCACATTAATCTCACATCACAAAATTCTCTTTAAATTATTATTATTATTATTATTATTATTATTATTATTATTATTATTATTATTATAGTTAACCTCCCTGTGGTTCGACCCCGATCTAGCCGGGCTATTTATTACTTCGACACTCCTGTACTTGAGAGAAGACATCAATCTTTTGGTCGTGTCATTGTCTATACTAGGTTTGGCTACCCCAAAGAGTTTTTTCTTTTATATTTTGAAGAGTTCATCAAAAGGTTTTCCCTTCGTAACCAAATAACTTATTCATTTAAGTTTTTCATACTTATATTTATTTGATTACTGATCAGTGTGTGTAAGGTGTTAGTAGATTGCTTCTTAACATATAGTGAACAAAAATAGGACTTTTAGATTTCATTTCTTTACATGTTGATGAAAATATTATTCTTGATGGTAATAAAAACAAAAGCACAGGTGGTGAAAGACTTACATGCAAAGACAGGACAACAAATAGAGAAAAAAGAATGAGTAACATACATTTAAGGCTAATAGAAGATGCAAATTAGTAAGGTTTGAACTAAGAGATTGAGTTTTGGTGCAGATGAGGAAAAAAAAGGTTTCTTGAACAAAGGAGATCAAGATTAATGCCTCGAGGAGATGGTCCTTTTCAGATTATAAAAAGGATTAATGACAATGCCTATAAAATAGATCTATCAGGTGAGTATAGTGTTAGTGCAACATTTCATATTTCTTATCTCTTTTTATTTGATTTAAGTGATGATTTGAGCACGAATCCTTTCAAGGAGAGGAGAGAGGCAATGATGTGATTCAAGAAACACCAAGAGATCCGTTAGTGATTCAAGTTGGTCTTGTGACAAGACTTAAGGCTAAGAGATTCAAAGAGGCTTTCAATGGACTTTTCCAAGATAAATGAGCTAAAGTGTACTTCAAAAAAATATTAAATAATAAAGTACAAACCTTGATTAATTAAATTCATTTTCAATAAGGGCTTGTAGTTGGGTATTCAGATATTATAAAAAGATTCAATTTTACCAATTTTGACCTTTCACTACTGTTTGGTCATAACTGTAGCTACAAAAGGGATTTTAATGTGATTCTAGTTACATTGGAAAGTATACATCTATAGCTTTTCAATAATATATGGAACCCCTTCTATTTTATTAAGAAGAGAGAGAACCATGTGCTTGAAGTTGGACTTTAATTCTTCTGATAAATTATAAAAACAACTTTAGTCTTATTTAAATTAGTTGGGCTATCATTTTATTTACAAAAACAACCCCTTATATCATTTTACTAGGCCTTTATTTAAATTTGGATTCATTAGATTATTATTATTTATTAGGTTTATCCATATTCATTAGGGATATTCTACTACACTTAGGTTTCTTTCTAGTATAAATACTCTTTTGTAAAGACTTTTTATATATATAAAAAAGACTATTTTTAATTAAAAGAAATTGGTGTTGTTATCTTTTGTGTAATTGAGTGGTTTCCTTACTAAGTTCTTGATTGAACTTGCAAACTCTTCGAAAGATTTATCAACTTTGTTGTGATTTTATACTACTTGTTTGTGTTTCTTTATAGGCGTGGGGTGAGAGTGATTATTGCGTATAACTTTGGTTCTTCGAGGTAGGTTCTTCTTGGGTCAAGTTGCAAACTATTCAAGTATGATTTTAGCATATCTTGAGAGGTGTCCACATTAGTTTTTATATCATATCTTACTTGTCTTTTGTCTCATTTTCCTACTTATGTCATGTTTTCACCAAAGAAGAGGGAACGAAGAAAGAATCTTGCTCAAGAATGCAAAGACTTATCTCGTATGTATAGGGTTATCTGATTCTCTATAATCCATGGGTCCAAGTTCAATTTTCAATACCATTGGTTCTTAAGTACAGGGTTATCTGATTCTCTATAATCCATTGGTCCAAGTTCAATTTTCAATACCATTGGTTCTTAAGTACATGGTTATCTTTGAGTTATGGTTTATTTATCCCAAACTTGATTTTTTGCTTTCTGGGTTTGTCATTACTTTGTTGTGGGTTTCTAAATCTTTATATTCACAGGGTTTGCATAAGTTGGTATTTGAGTTAGGCTCCAAAAATCAGATTATATTCTCTTTGTTTTCATTGTTTAAATTTTTTTTTGCATATATCTTGTTCTTATTTTTCTTTGTATCTTGTTTCACACTAGTTTGGGTTTTTTTCCTATTGTCTAATTTGTGTTATTGGGTCTTTTTATAATAATAATAAAAAGCTAAGTCATTTATTTTCATCCAATTTATCTTCTTAAAGTAAAAAATAAAAAACAAAAGAACAGTCATATCACAATTTGAGTTTATAAAGGCTAATTCATTTAGGAACAAGGTAAATTCAAGTTTCTTGGGTTTGGCCTCATTAAAATCAATTGGGTACCTGTACTAAAATTACCTTAAAGGAAAAATCTATAAAACTATCTTCTAGGTGCTTTTTATTGTTTTGTTCCGGTTTTTTGGTTAATATGAAGTTGACTTAGGGGCATTTTTGTATTTAAATAAGTATTGAATATTATTAAAAAAACATGCTAGTGCTTGCAACGCATACATCAACAAGTGGGAAGGCCCCATGCCATATGGAAGGCGTATGCGAGGCCAACTAGTGACCAAACGAACCTCCGATTTGGTGCACTAGACCTTTTTACCTTCTTTTTTCTCTCCTCCTTGATTTTCACACTCGTCCTTTCAAAATTTCAACCCAACCCTTTAATTTATTATTCCTTTAGATTTGGTCCATATTCTTTTAGTTACTATTTGTTTTATTCTTTTAGTTATAATTTCATCCCCTTTAGATTTTTTTTCCTATCAAATTTAACCCTTATTCTTTTGATTTTTTTTTTAGTTTGATAAATTTTTTAAATTGATTTTTTTCATCATTCAACATTAAATTGGTTAGCAATTGAGTCTCTTGATTGAGCCCAAGTCTAGGATTTCATGGGTTGCGAGTTTTAGAGATTAACTGAGGTTTAGGAGGTTCGCCAATGTTTGCTTTTTGTTTTTTTTCTTTTTTTAAACTCATGTTTTTTCAGTTTCATCCTTTTGTATTTATTCAATTGGAGAATGGGCTTTGTTATTTTTATTTAATTTCTTTCAATAGAATTTTTCATTAAATTTTAAAATAACCTAAGTTATCTTTTTTCTTTTTATTTGTTGTTTTTTGTTGAATTTACTTTGACAAATGTTTTAATTATATACTGTTTTTATATCATTCTTCAACATTGAAATAGTAAGTTTTATAAATAGATGAAGGATATTTTAATGAACAAAGATTTGGTAAATATAGATAGAATTAGAGAGAGAGAGAGAGAGAGAGAGAGAGAGAGAGGAGAATAAGGAAGAGAAAGGAAAAGAAAAGGGAAGAGAATTAGAAGAAATAAGTTGTTAAGGTATGGTTTATGCTTTAATATGTATAAAGGTTGTTATTAGTTAAGATTTTGAATTTGTTGAAGATTAGGGTTTTGAAGAATATGTTATGAGTTTAATTGATGAGTTAATTGAAATGTTATGGAATAATTGTTATGAGTAATGGTTTAATTGATTGTATTTTACATGAGTTTGTCAGTAATAATGATTTTAAGATTAATTGGTTTAATTCATGTGTTGGGTGTAAGAATATTGAGAAAATGTGAAAAAGACTTGCTAGAAATCTGGATAGTACGGTCTTGAGTTCAAAGATGATGAAATCTTTAGTTTGGTCCCTTAATTTTAGAAATTACAATTCAGCCTTGAACTTTGGAAAAATTATGATTTGGTCCGTGGAGCATAATTCAAGATTTTGGATAAAATTAAGGATGAATTATGGGTAAAATTGCAGTATAGTTATGAATTTATGACATTTTCAGCTTGTTCCTCTAATTTGGAAAAATTACAATTTAACCCCTAAAAATCTGAGAAAAATCCACATTGGTCCCTAGCTGAGATTTTAGTTTTTCAAATTGGTTTGATGAATAATTGAGGTTTATCTGGTGAATTATTGTCAAGTTTTATATTGTTTTTTTTCTTTTGAATTAGATTTCGAGAAACAATTTGGTTTTTGGGTTTTTGAGAAAAATGACCAGTTTAGTTCATAAACATATAAGGTTATGGATTAGACCCTAAGTTAAGTGTATTAAATAGACTATATGTTCTTTTGAATTTTTTTTGTCTCATTTTGTATTTAGATAATTATGATATTCTACTTGCAGGACATCCCTAGAATTGCCTTCGGTATCTACTTCCGTGTTAGTTCTACTTTTGAGTCAATTGAGTGGATAATTTTCTATATGCTAGAGGAATAGTATAAATACTTAAATTGTTAATATGATAATTGATCATGCTTCTTGGTAATTCTTATCTTGTTATCTACCTCTTGTTTATGATTAAGCATGATCACTTATTGAAACTGAATCTTTAATGTGAGCCATTATGTACTTTTGAATTGATAGCTCCTCGTTTGATTGATGCCATGAGTTGAGCCTTGAGATATGAATATGTTTGTGTTGATAATGTATGAATTTATGGTATACCAGTCATAATACCCATGCTAATATGGTAGTGTTTGTCTTTTTGCATATCTTATGTAAACCCTAGTTGGTCGAGAGAGTTATCAACTTATGGCAACTGATCATCCCACATTACAGAGTATCGTGCTCATTATATTTTGATTTTCTGACAAGCCTTACATTATGATATTGTTGTTATGGTCTATTTGAGAAACTTTCTTGTAAGAACTTAAAGTCATATTTTTATATATATTCCTCATTATTGTATTACCTCATGAACGTATATTGAATGTTATCTACTCACTAAGTTATTGAACTTACCCTCTTGTTATTTATCATTTTCAGACTTATAGCTTGTTACCATGTCATTTTTGTTGGACCTTTAAAACCTGCTCTTTTGGTTATAATTACTACTTTTCCTTTTTGTCTAGTGAATGTTCCACAATTACGATATTTGTATTAACTCTTGTATTAAGTTAATCAATTTATACTATGGAGTTAGTTATGTTAGCATGTTGTAGAGAAATCTATTTTGTATGTAAGTTTGGGTTCATATAGGTATGGAAACCTGGATGGGGACCTTGCATATACGCCGGTCATGGATCCGAAAATCGGGTCATGACAAACTTGGTATCAGAGCTTTAGGTTAAAGAAATAGTAATATAATTAATTTTGTAATATGTGGAGCATTAAGATTTGTAGCATCTTGTCTATTGTCTTTAAATTCTGAATTCTCATCAAACATGTCTTCTTCCTTTGTGATAGATATGTTTTCCTTTAATTATGTCATAATTATTGTTGTTACTCATTTTGGACCCCATGTGCTGAAGATGGTGTGTACCCCTTTTGAATCGAGTGCAGGAGTTTAGCTCATGTTTGCTGCAAGATTGACAAAAGCAGAGAAGGAAGAAATGTTTGCCGAACCCTGTTTGAGCTGTTTTCTGCCCTCTTTATCCTTCCCCTTTGCTACCAAAATCGTCAGGTTTCTTAGACTGACTAGGAGTCTTCATAATGCTAAATTCGTTCTTTCTTTATCTTGTTTTTAAGGTTGGATAAATCTCTCAGAATTTGCACTAAAAAAACTGATTTTGTTTCTGTCGTAAATTTTTTGTTCCAACTTAGGCTCTGATTCTGACTTGGTTTCGTACAATATCTGACTATCCTAGCTATATTCTGTCACTCATGACATGTTGAAGAATTGACCTACACCTTTATTGGGTCCTAGGGATCACTGTTCTTATGGCAGACTCTCAGTTAGATTTGGATGTTTGGCATTATCAGATCAGGAAACCCTTTTTGACCAAGCATATTGCTGCTAGATTCTGTTCTCTAAAACGATTTTTTCTCACTTCAAATCCTTCCTAAAAGTTTTAGTCTTGGACGTGTAGATGAATTTGGGCTTTTGAATCGCTTGATTTCGATATCAGAAGCTCAAGATATTCTCGTTTGAAATCTAGCGTGAAAGCATAGACTCCTCTCGCGAGAAGGTTTCCAGCCAAGTTTGGCTGCAATTCTGTTCTTCAAAACGATTTTATCTAACTTTGGATCCTTCATGAAAGTTATAGTCCTGTACGTGTAGATGAATTTTGGTTTTTGAATCTCCTGATTTCGATATCAGAAGCTCAAGATATTCCCATTTGAATATCTAATATGAAAGTAGGGAATCCTGCCACGAGAAGGGTTTAGCCCAAGTTCATAGGTCTGATTCAAGGGATTACGGGCCAATTTGAAGGATTTTTTTTAGACCAAGGACTGAATTGAAAAGTGCTAAAATGAGGGATTTAATTGAAGGTGAAATTACAAGGATATTGGTTGGGTTTAAAGAAGCTAGAGAGGGGACTGAATCATCGTAAAAGGATGAGAATTCTACCACACCGAATAAGAAAAATAAGAATTTGCAGCATGCATCGCTACCCATCTGATTTCTTTCATTTTCTCTGCAATTTCCTGCTGGTTTCCATGTTTCTCTCGCTTGATTGGAGAGCTGCAGACCATGTTTTTTTTCTACCTCAGTCCAAAAGAAACAGTTGGTGCCTCACGATGCTAGCTAAGCAAGGAAAGAAAGGAGTTGTACCACCCTTTGATCACTGGAAACTAATTGCTGAAATCATATAGGAATCAAAATATTTCAGTTTCCTTTTTGTGTTTTTTTACT
>Ga0307517_10013185_pt1 | contig 11255 bp, 11 predicted proteins | sample 23_EM_MG_FD_194515 | JGI IMG/M metagenome (GOLD analysis project Ga0307517, IMG submission 194515) | Populus trichocarpa ectomycorrhiza microbial communities from riparian zone in the Pacific Northwest, United States - 23_EM | ecosystem: Host-associated > Plants > Roots > Unclassified | place... | reverse complement strand
ACGTGAACTCTTTGAGGTTCCTGAGTAGTCTCCCAGATGCCTCCGGGAAGTCCCTACTCAGGAAGCTTGGGTTCGGATATATGCTCTCCCCTATGGTGGCATATACCTCGCGCATAATTATGCAAGTTATTCCCGCTAGGGTATTAGTAGTTGACAAATTTTTGTAAGTAACCTTCCAGCACTAGGGTGGTTCTTTCAGTTTGTCCGTCAGTTTGAGGGTTGTAAGCTGTTGACATGCATGGTTTAACTCCTATCATGTTGCACAATGATTCCCAAAATTGGCCGGAAAACTTTGCATCCATGTCTGATATGATTTCGGTCGGTAATCTGTGAAGTTTCCAAACATCCCGAAGGAAGGTATCGGCAACGTCTTTTGCAGCCGCAGTGTCGTGGAGGCCAATACAATGGGCCATTTTTGTAAACCGGTCTACTACCACCATTATCCATGTCTTACCCTGAGGGTCTGGTAACTGTGTGATGAAGTCCGTCAATATAGCAGTCCAAGCAGTATAGTGTACTTCTAAAGGTTGAAGTAACCCATACTTCGGTTGCCGCGGGGATTTACGGTATTGACATTCGTCACAGGATCGTACATAGTCTTTGATCCAGTCTGCGAGTGCTTCATAGTAGAAATCCCTTGTTACTATCTCAATCGTTTTTTCATGTCCGCAGTGCCCTGCTACAACCGTGTCGTGACAGCCTTTGGCTATCTCGGTCTGAAGGGATTAGTCTTCCGGGATGTACAATCGATTCTTGAAGTATAGTAAACAGTCCTTTTCTATCCATTGGTCCGGCATCTTTTTTCCACTGGCTCTTAACCTGACCAGTTCACGGCCTTATTCCTGCCACCACTCACCCTCTTCTCCAGCCACTCTTATCTTTTCCAGAAATGAATCGTGTATTGTTCGCGTCCGGGCTGCATTGACGTGAGGGCCTGAAAACATTTGTATTTCTTTCATTAACCAAGGGTGATAGCCGATATCAGCAGCGCTAAAGAATTCGTTTTCGCTTGTGTCTGCGTGAAGCAGACATACTCTTACTGCCTCGACTCTAGCGGTGATTGACCTCTTGGCATTTAGATCACTTCACCCGAAACCCCTTTTTCCTCGCTCGGTTTTTCCTAGAGCGTCTACTTCCATGGCGTCGTAGTCGGCAATTCTTTCTATTATGAGTTGCGCTATCTGATCCCCTGCTTAAAACAAGCAGTCCCCATAGCCATGATTTCGAATGATGACCTTGACTTCTCTAGTGTAATCCTCTTCTATTACACCACCACCTACTGCTATTCCCATCTGGCTAGTCATACCACTTCTTGTGGGTAGCTTTCCATGGGTTCCCTCCGGCAATCCTATCGCGATACCCCTTTCCACCATCGTCTGTCCTTTTGCTGGTTCCAGCCCTTCTGTTAGGGCATAGATGTCAGGACCGGCCGCAAACCGTGATCCTTTTGTCGGAACTATCGCATTGTTCGAAAGCTGCATTATCCTGAGGCTTGTGGGTTCGCGTTTTTCGGAGGTAAGGGCTCTCTCCGCATTTCCTTTTTGATGAATTACAGAAATTTGAACGTCTTCTGTTTTCAAAATCAACCGCTCAGCGTGACGAGCTCCCTTCTCCGGACGGTACTCTAGCCGTCTACTTAACGCGTCGGGTTTCCCGCCAATTCTTCCCGGCCGATAGACAATCTTGAAGTTGTAGTTTGTTAACTCCCGTGCCCATCGAATTTGTTGATGGTTCCAGACATTTTTGGTCAGGAAAGATTGTAGATTTTGATGGTCTGTGTATACCATCACGGGTTCTTCTTGTCCCCAAAGGTATCTTTTCCACTGTTTGAATGCTTCCAGTATTGTGCGCAATTCCTTGTCATGTATCTCGTAATTTCTTTCCACACTGTTCAATTGTGGAGAATGCAAAGCCACTGGGTGAAGCGGGCTTCCCTGGTATTGAGATAGTACGCATCCGAGCACAAAGTCGCTAGTGTCCGTCTCCGCTACCGTTTTCCTCCCTGGGTAAAAATGCGACAAGTTCTTTGCCGTCATAAACCTCCTTGTCAACTCCTCAAATGCCGCCTCATATTCACTTCCCCAGTGAAAATCCTTTGGGCTCCCTTTCACCGTCTCAGTTATTGGCTTGCCAACTTTTGAGAAATCTTTGATTAACCTATTACCCTAGCGGGAATAGCTTGCATAATGATGCGCAAGGTATATGTCACCATGGGGGAGAACATATATCCAAACCCAAGCTGCCTGAGTAGGGACTTCCCGGAGGCATCTGGGAGACTACTCAGGAACCACAAAGAGTTCACGTTTCAAGATATGGCTAACTGATTGGAACGATGATTAGAGAAGCAGTTCTCTACTCTTACTAATGCATACGCATTATGCATTGATAAATGAATATCGGACTTGATCACTCCATATTCATGATACTATTGGTATGTAGGCATTTAGACTGCATATTCCATTATCGTCTATCAGGACGAAGAGATCGAAGACTGACTACTGGTGGAGTGGGGACACCCTCAGAAGAAATAGCAGTCGGGAGATTCTCAGAGTCAAGCTGGGCAAGATTCAGGGTCAAACAGTGTTCGCACTTTGTTCTGAAGAACTGAACTCACAGAAAGATACTTCTTTAATGGAGAAGTCAAAGTAGCGTGAACATTAGTATAAATAGTAGGGCTCTCCCCGATGGTTGAGAATATCATCAAGCAATGGAGAAGAGATCCTAACAATATTATAAGTTATAACGGTATTCCTCTATTACTTTATCGAACAATTCTTCTTGAGCCTTCCTGACCTATATTCCGTTGTCTCGAATATCCTCGGCCTAGTTAGCTCGGAATCCTACCGTGTTAGCTACCCAGAAACATAACCGTCGATAAAGGTTTGCGAATCCAAGCAAGATTTGGAATTCGTTAACCGACATCAGATGGGCCCAATTTTGCACGCTTTTCACTTTCCTATCACGCATGGTGACCACGCTTGTCTTGACGTTGTATCGTAGAAATTTGATTTCTTCCCGATAGAATACACATTTTTTCAATGAGGCTCCTAGGTCGTGTTGGTCGAGCCGGTCAAGGACTTTTTGGACTAGTTTGATATGGTCTTCCCTATTTTCCGAGTATCGCAGGATGTCATCTAGGTAGACGACGACTCTGTGGTCCAAGAATTCGCTTAGGCTTTGGTTTATGATTGTCTGAAACTTGGCGGGAGTGTTAACCAGCCCGAAAGGCATGACCTTGTATTCGTACGGTCCATATCTTCTACGAAAAGCTGGCTTATGTTCATCACCTTTCCTTATTCGAATAAGATGATATCCGTCTTTTGGGTCGAGCTTCGTAAACACTTTTTCACCAGCAATGCGGTCTCGGAGTTCGTCCATGACCGGTAAGGGGTATCTATCGAGGATTGTTAGCTTATTGAGGTTCCTATAGTCTACGCATAGTCGTAGACTTCCATCTGGTTACGGAAGAAAGAGGATTCGGGCACCGTAAGGAGATTCGCTATCCGCAATTTTGCCTTCTGCGAGCATTTTCTTTAGGTATTTGTCAAGCTCGCTTAGCTGGTGGGCCGAAATTGGATAAATTTGTTAGGCGCACGGACTCCCCGTAAGGATTTACAGGGCAAAGTTACCCTACCTTGGCGCACAAGAACTTCGAAGCAAAAAGATAACACCCCCCTCCAGCCCCGGCGTTGGGACGGCTCGTCATCACTGGCCGCCTGGGTAGGTGTGTCCAAACACCAAAGACCACTATCAATGGAACACATCTTATAACACCGTATACGTCGCGGCCGTCCGTCCGACCGGATCCTGTTCGCAGGATATATGAGGGGAGACCTTCGGGCGCCTTATGCAAGTGGAAGCAGGTGAATCGGACGACGGCGCATAAGGTTACAGACACTTGAAGACAGAGGATCGGAAGAGTGGGTCATAAGTAACGGGACCTTTTGCACGAAAGTTAGTCCACTCGTACCTACAAAGTCGTGTAGAGTATGAAGTAGGTAACTATGCCCAGTAAGTGGATCAGGTGCATCCACAGAGGACAAGTTGGTACAAGATGGAGTCTGAGGGAAAATGCCTATTGGTATGATCCCGAGGACAAGTCGTGTAATGCCGGAAGACCAGAATACCAGATGCAGTTGCATACCGAATTCTCGACGGAACCAACCAAAGAAGAATGGCCATCTTCTGTCCAGCGAGTTAGAGTACCTTCGACGAGCACGAGGGCAAGATAATTCGTAACCATTGTTGTCAACGGATAAACGGATGAGCTGACACCTGACGTGGTTTCCACACCATCCGGAATAATGAAAGCGCAGACCGATAAGTTGGCCATGGGAGCAAAAGGTGTGGTAGAGAGTTTTCAGGGTCTACGAGTGTTCGCACTCAGGTGAAGTTTGCAGAGTTACGGGAAAGGTACTTAAATAGTATAGCGTTAGCATGTATACCGCGATTGCTCAGACGCGGAATATAAATATCGAAGCATCTTCGCTGCTATTAAAGAACAACAAGCACGGAGAAGAGATCTTATCAATATAATAAGTTATTCTACACTATTATATCGTTACCAATACTTCGACGATCTATACTAAAGCGAACCATTATATCTAGCCTACATTACTCGTGTCTTCTTAACGAGTTCTCCGATATAATTACGATTAAGGTCCTAGCTGACGGAATACCTCACGCCGAAGCTACCACCTAACTGTATATTGATACTTCTCATCGTTACCGAGACGAATGTTTGGCAGAGAAACTCATACTCCCAAACCCACAATACCTTTCGAACCAAGACCACCAAGAACTATCTCAATACAAGAAGTCCTCACCCCAATACCTGAATTAGGGACTCAAGAGCCCTACTACGAATCATATTTCTGGTGGATAAACCCAGAAAACACGGTTACCATCGAAGATATCACCTCACTATACCAATACCAGCACGGTGAAAACTTTGCCTACCACACACCCTCGGAGAAATCAAACTCCATTTGGTACACCCCGTACCCAGAAAAGCGATCAACGCTCAAGTCAGCGTTTTGAGATACCGATAGCCTGGGGAGGAAACAAAAGATAAGTTTTCCTTATAGAAGTGAGAGAAATGTCTTCTGACCCCAAAGCTCCTGAAGCCATGGAGTGGCAAGGAGGAGAACGACCAGAAGGAGGTGAAGGGAGCGAAGGAGGGGATGAGCTCTCCTGCGTTCAAGCTCCAAGCGTGGAAACCACCGTCACCCACCTCGTCCGATGTCATTCGGCGGATCGCACACCCCGGTCCCCTGTTGGCTTAGGCTTTCTAGAGAAATACGGAAAGGGACGACGCCCAGGAAATCGCTGAACGACTGAACCCACAGGCGAACCCCTCATGGCCGTTCGGATCCACAGATTAGAGCAGATCCTCGGCCGATTTGACCCAACGCTCACCGTCAGCCAAGATAGAGAACACCTGGCATTCGGTTCCCTCCCAACCAACATATTGTTAATGGCCCAAGAACTGGTCACGGTAAAAAACAAGTTAAAATCCGGTGCCCAGATAGTTGGTCGAGAGCTCGCCCGAGTAGACGAACAAGTCCGCCTGTTGGACTTGGAATCTCAAAAAGTCCAGGAAAGCTTCGCCACTCAAGTCGCCGAGCGACTTGGTGAAACAGATGAACGACAGACCAGACATGAGGCTGTCACCTCTCATCTCCACGAAGCAGTGCAAGGAACTGGCGAACAATCCATGCACCGGGACCTATTCCTCGATCAAGAGATTGTTCGGATAAACGAACAACACAAACGGGAGCTGGCGAATCACGAGATGAGCATTAATCTTGTGAGAGACGAGTTACGTAACCAACAGGAGTCTAGAGAAGACCAAGATGGTGAGATCGCGGTGCTTAAGGCTCTGGTGGAACAATTAATGGGACAAGTCAAGGGAAAGGGGAAGGTGTCAGATCCGACACCCGAGGCGTCAGGGGCAGGTGGAGGACGACCACCACCACCACCACGACACGGAGCAGCAGGAGCTCCAGGTGGAGCAGGGGGAGGAGACCCCGATGATGATGGAGAAGGATCTGGAAGGAAGCCAGATGAAGGAAGGAAGGGAAGACGGGACGAGAGACCGGCACCCCAGCCAGAAGAAAACGACTATGACGCCGAAAACGACGAACAGTTTAACCTGTTCTCACGGGTCATGGCCAACGCCCTGGGACAACGAACAAGAGTCCCAGCGGAACCCCCTGCCATGTTTCGAAACGAGAAACACCAAGATATACGCATGTGGCTAATGACATGTACGGATTATTTTGGTCGAAACAGCTGGCAGTGGGAGGACGAGGCACAACGAATCCAATACGCCATAAGCCGAATGGATGGAAAAGAAGTCGCACCGTTTGCGTTAACCTACCGACGACAAATGACCGGAGAAATAGGTTACACGAGACAAGAAGGATACGAGTTCTGGCACGTTTTTGCAGAACAAGTCCTGCGACCCTTTGGACCCACCCATGAAGCGGAAAAATCCCTCCCAGAAATGGGATTGGTCAAATATCACGTTGTGATGTCGCCAAATTCTTGATGGAGATGGAAAATCTCAATATCCATGCAAGAGTCACCGGGATAGCCTGGAGAAAAATGATTGAAGACCAACTTCCCATTGAAGCTTTGCGACGGCTCTCACATAGAGAATATGTCGACAATGGGGAGTGGTTAGAAGCAGTCAGGATCGTAACCCGAGCGGAAGAAGATTTCAAGGAAAGAAAAGATCTTCGAGGAGGCGGTCCCTCCGGCACGACACGAGGTGAAAAAAGGAAATTCGAGGATTCGAAGCCAACGGTTACCGCCAAGCGTGTAAAAAAGCAGTACACGGCTACGGAAAAGGCGGCGTACCAAAAGAAAAAGGCTGGGAAGAGAAAGGTGAAGAAAGAAGGGTCGGTGGCACCGACGGGGGAGGTTAGACATATGGTGTGGTCGGAAGCACACCAGAGCGTCGATCAGAAGGTTGTTGATAAACGGAAATCTGACAACGAATACACGCGGTGCGGTATGAGGAACCACGTTTGGACACACTGTCGAAGACCGATACAAGTATCGGCAGTGTATCGAGGGCAATCAAAGCCCAAACGACGGTCCGCATTTGCGCCAAAACAACACCCCCAGGTAGCCACTGTTGCCGTTGATGGCAAGGGAGAAAGCTCAAAGCGAGCGGTACAAAGGCCTCCAGCATGGGCCTTTGACGATGACGACATATTATAGAAGTCATCAAGGTACCGACAACCACGGTGATCGGGTAGTGAGTTTGCCGTCTCGAATCGAAAGACCTGCGGCGTAGTCGGTGACGAGATCCCACCGGAAGGCTAAAAGACCAAAGGATCGCGGTTGCCAATTACGTCCAAAATTGAGTAGTCCGTGCTCACCACAGGAGCCATAAAAAACTACAAGAGAAGAAAGCGGTCGACGAGACTAGAAGGGAAATAGAAGATTACCATTCGCCGGAACGGAACATGAGTTGCACGACATGCGTGAGGAGGGTCGAAATCCAGGGTAACCTGACTTTCCCGCCGAGTAAAAATGCCGGGCAAATAGAAGCTGGGGGCGCCTCTATTGGGCACAAGGTTCATGCCCGACGAATGGTGTCTGAGGAGGTCGCGAGCGTACGACCAAACTCGAAGCCGGAGGTACGGTGGAATCGTCGCAGGGGACAGTCTCATATGTGGGCTAAGTCGACGATAATGGACCGCGCATCCTAGTCGCTAACTCGAGAGGTACTCTAGTGAACCACCACTCCTGTGATATGGGAACTCCTCGGCAGGAGGTAAAGACCGCTCTTAGTGGGCTGCCCGATATCAAAATATTAGACACTTGTTGTAAAAGTTTGTCTGAGGAGGCTTTAAGAGCCGAAACTGCGCAGGCGCGGTAACAAACCCCCACACCACTTGAAACCGCGACGATGAAAAGATTTCATCATGAACAGAGCGAAAGCTCTAGACCCATTAAAAAACCTAAGCACTACGCCTGCCCTGAGGGGAAGGCATTTATTGAAATTAAAGGACGAAAACACGCTATAAACGTCCTCTTAGATTCTGGTTCAAACATCTTTCTCATGAACCAGGATACCGCACAACGACTCAGAATCCCGACCGAAGCTAGGGACTTACCGTTGAAAATCACCACCTTCGATGGCGAAACCGCGCCTTCTGCAGGAATATTCTACACCCATCCTATTCTCCTGGAAATCGGTGCCAATGGCCACCGAAGTATGATATCCTGCGAAATTGCGAATGCAGGAAGATATTACTTAATCATACCCTTTGGGTGGTGGCATGATGAGCACCCCCTTAAAAATATTGCGGACCCAGGTAAATGGGCCTTTGAAGAATCAAAGTGCCACGCTCATATAGAAGATGAAGCGGTGGCGGATATGTTTGAATCGGATGAAACTGTGGCTTACGACGAAGGAGCGCAGTATGTGGGAAGGATTGAGCAAGAAGAAGAAGGAGGAGTACAGTTGGAGACGCTGCCAAAACCGTATTGACAGTATAAGGAGCTTTTTGAAGAGAAAAAAGCTAAGTTGTTGGCGCCTCGAAGGACTTTCGATCACGCCATCAACCTTAAAGATGGGGCCGAACCCCCGTGGGGTCCGATCTACCCGATGTCGGCGCACCAGTTGAACGAACTGGATAAGTTCCTCAAGAAAATGATGGCTGAGGGAAAAATAGCTGAAAGCGAATCTCGTTACGGAGCTCCAATCCTCTTCGTTCCGAAACCAGATGGAAGTTTACGACTGTGCGTGGACTATAGAAACCTCAACAAATTGACAATCCTGAATAAGTACCCCCTACCGCTAATGGATGAACTTCCGAGACCGCGTTGCTGGAGCCAAGGTGTTTACGAAACTCGACCTCAAAGATAGATATCATCTTATTCGGATGAGGAAAGGCGATGAACACAGGACAGCTTTTCGTACTCGATACGGACAGTACGAATACAAGGTCATGCCTTTCGGGCTCGTTAATGCTCCCGCAACTTTCCAAACAATGATGAACAAAATCCTAAGGGAATTCTTGGACCACGGAGTAGTCGTCTACCTAGACGACATCCTAATATACTCCGAAAATATGGACGACCATATCAAACTAGTCCAGAAAGTCCTGGACCGGTTCGAACAACATGACTTGGCAGTCTCATTGAAGAAGTCAGTGTTCCATCAAGAGGACGTCGAATTCCTAGGATACATTGTCAAGACAAGCTGAGTCACAATGAGTGATAGAAAGGTGAAAGGCGTTCAAAATTGGGCACACCCGAGGACGGTTAAAGAAGTTCAGATCTTCATTGGTTTCGCAAACTTTTACCGACGATTCATTAAAGATTTCTCAAAAGTTTGCAAGCCAATAACCGAGACATTGAAGGGTAACCCAAAGGATTTTCACTGAGGAAGAGAGCAGGAAGAGGCGTTTGAGGAGTTGAAAAGGAGGTTTACGACGGCACCAATTTTATCGCATTTTTACCCAGGAAGAAAAACTCTGGTCGAAACGGACGCAAGCGACTTCGCGCTCGGAGGCGTACTGTCACAATACCAACGAAGACGCCTTCACCCCGTGGCTCTCCATTCCCGAAAATTGAACAGCGCTGAAAGAAATTACGAGATACATGACAAGGAACTTCTCGCAATAATGGAAGCGTTTAAAGAATGGAAAAGATACCTCTGGGGTGAAGAAGAACCGGTGACGGTATATACCGACCACCAAAACCTACAGTCCTTTTTGACCAAAAACGTCTGGAACCAGCGGCAAATTCGATGGGCACAGGAGTTGATGAATTATAACTTCAAGATAGTCTATCGGCCGGGAAGCAGGGGCGGGAAACCCGACGCATTGAGTAGACGGCCGGAGTACCGTCCTGAGGAGGGAGCTCGTCCCAGTGAACAATCAATTTTGAAATCAGAACATTTTCAAATTTCCGTTATTCATCAAAAATGAAACCCAGAGACTGCTCTCGTTCCAGAAAAACGCGAACCTACAAGCCTAAGGAGAATGAAACTGTCGGAAAAGGCTATAATCCCGACGAAAGGATCACGGTTTGCGGCTGGTCATGACATCTACGCTCTGACAAACGGCCTGGTACCAGCAAAAGGACAGACAATGGTGGAGACGGGTATTGCGATAAGACTGCCAGAAGGAACCTACGGAAGGCTAGCCGCAAGGAGTGGTATGGCTAGCAAGATGGGAATAGCAGTGGGCGGTGGTGTAATAGACGTAGATTACACCGGAGAAGTCAAGGTCATACTTCGAAATCATGGCGAAGCGGACTGCGTATTTAAAGCAGGAGATCGGATAGCGCAACTCATAGTCGAGAAAATTGCCAATGCCGACGCCATGGAAGTAGATGATTTGGAAATAACGGAGCGAGGAAAAATGGGTTTCGGATCAAGTGACATGAACCCCAAGCGATCCATCACGGCTAAAGAATAAAAAATGAAAATATGCTTCCTTCACGCGGACACAAACGAAAACGAATTCTTTAGCGCAGCTGATATCGGCTATCACCCTCGGTTAATGAAAGAACGAGAAATGCTATCAAGTGCTCGGGTCAACGCAGCCCTGACAAGAACGATGAATGATACATTTCTGAACAAAATTAGACTGGCGGGGAAGGAGGATGAGAAGTGGCAGGACCGAGGCCGTGAACTGGTTAGGTTAAGAGAATGTGGGAAAAAGATGCCAGACGAATGGATAGAAAAGGACGGGTTACTATATTACACAAATCGGTTGTACATCCCCCAGGACGAAGCCCTTCAAACCGAGAGAGCCCAAGGCTGTCACGACTCATTAGTCGCAGGACACTTCGGACAGGAGAAAACGATGGAGATACTAACGAGGGACTTTTACTGGGAAAAACTCGCAGATTGGATCAGAGACTATGTACGATCCTGTGATGAATGTCAACACAGTAAATCCCCACGGCATGCCAAGTATGGGTTACTTCAACCTTTAGAAGTACCTGATGCCGCCTGGTCCTCCATATCAACTGACTTTATCACCCAGCTACCAGAATCGCAGAGTAAGACTCAGATCATGGTAGTAGTAGACCGGTTCACCAAGATGGCTCATTTTATCGGCCTCCACGAGAATGCGACAGCAAAAGATGTCGCCGGTACCTTCCTTCGGGAAGTTTGGAAACTTCACGGATTACCGACCGAAATCATATCGGACATGGACGCGAAGTTTTCTGGCGAATTTTGGGAATCATTGTGCAAAATGCTAGGAGTTAAACGGCGAATG
>Ga0307517_10013184_pt1 | contig 11256 bp, 10 predicted proteins | sample 23_EM_MG_FD_194515 | JGI IMG/M metagenome (GOLD analysis project Ga0307517, IMG submission 194515) | Populus trichocarpa ectomycorrhiza microbial communities from riparian zone in the Pacific Northwest, United States - 23_EM | ecosystem: Host-associated > Plants > Roots > Unclassified | place... | reverse complement strand
TTTATTTATTCATTGTTTTCTTAAAATTGCTGAAGTTACTGAAAATTAAAAATAAAATTAATTGTTGCTTAGGCCCCAAGTTATTTGTTTAATTAATTTATTGATAGTATTTAAAAAGTATGGTCAAGTTATAATAGCAGCAGCAGTATATACATTGATTTTGTAGCTAAAAATAACAGAATAGATGAACAAGTGGCTGCTGTTGCTTTTGCTATAAAAATAATTACAAGAAAAGAGACCCAAAAACTGTCATACGTTTCTGGGGTTTTATTCTTCTTGTGTTGTGGGATTTAATTCGTCATGTGGGTCCACTTCAGTTTTTGTTTGGTTTTAATAGCAACAACAAATAATTAAAGGGTTTCAACTTCTATCTGAATTTTGAGATCTGCTTAAATTTTCTCTTTCTTTCTTTCCGTTAATTGAGGATAAGATGGTTTTGGGGTTTAGAGGGAGGTTTTTTGGTCTGTTTGATTGATTCTTTGGAACCATAATAATAATGGGTTCTTCTTGTTTTGGTTGAAATTGTTAAGTTTTTCTTTTTCGAAGGAGGATGAATTGGGTTTTATGGGAATTCAAGGCTTGTTGGATTGGAATTGGAAAGGTTTAGAAAAACATTTTTTCTTTTTGTTGGATTTGAGGTTGTTGATGGTGTGACTGGGTTAAAGATTAAGGTTTTATCTTAGGATGGATGAATCACAGGGCAGTCCGAACTCGCTGCCGCCTTTTCTTGCAAAGACGTATGAGATGGTGGATGATCCTTCGACGGATCCAATTGTTTCTTGGAGTCAGAGCAATAAGAGTTTTACTGTATGGGATCCACCGGAGTTTGCCAGGGATTTGCTGCCCAGATTTTTTAAGCATAATAACTTCTCTAGCTTCATCAGACAGCTCAATACTTATGTAAGCCATTTCCTTTATAATCAGCTGGCTTCTTTTTTGTTTCTCTTGTTATTACATGCTTATACATGTTTGATGTGTGGTTGTGTTTGTGTGTGTCTGTTTCTGTTCTTCCTCCTTTTGTTTTTTTAGGTTGAATTGAAATGTCTTGATATTTAATAGGGTTTTAGGAAAATTGATCCCGAGCAATGGGAATTTGCTAATGAAGATTTTATAAGAGGTCAACCATTTCTAATGAAGAACATCCATAGACGGAAGCCAGTTCATAGCCATTCGTTGCAGAATCTTCAAGGACAAGGCTCTAATCTGCTGACTGATTCAGAAAGACAGAGTATGAAGGATGATATAGAGAGGCTTAAACGTGATAAAGAAGCACTTATTTTGGAGTTACAAATGCAGGAACAAGAGCGGAAAGGATTTGAGATGCAAATTGAGGGTTTGAAAGAGAAGTTGCAACAAATGGAACGAAGACAACAAACTATGGTATCTTTTGTGACCCGAGTGATGCCTAAACCAGGTCTTGCCTTAAATCTAATGCCGCAGTTGGAAGGTCATGATAGAAAGAGAAGGCTGCCGAGAATTGGTTGTCTACACAGTGAAGCCAGTAGTAATGAGGATAATCAGACGGTGACTTCCCAAGCTCTGTCTAGAGAAAATGCAGATGGTAATTCTTTTGCCCTGTTAAACATGGAGCAGTTTGAGCAGTTGGAATCATCCCTGACATTCTGGGAGAATATGGTAAATGATGTTGTTCAAACCCACAGTCATAACACTAAAACGATAGAGATGGATGAGTCTACAAGTGGTGCAGAAAGTCCAGCTATATCTTGTGCACAGCTCATTTTTGATTTTCGCCCTAAAACACCTGGTATTGACATGAATTCTGAACCTTCTATAGCTGTTGTGCCAGAGCCTGTTTCACCGAAGGAACAACCTGCTGGGACTGCTCCCGCTGTGGCAACTGGAGTCAACGATGTATTCTGGGAACAGTTTTTAACTGAGAATCCTGGTTCAACTGACACACAGGAAGTTCAATCTGAAAGAAAGGATTCTGATGGTAGAAAAAATGAAATAAAACCTGGTGATCCCAGAAAATTTTGGTGGGATATGAGGAATGTAAATAATCTTACAGAGCAGATGGGGCATCTTACTCCTGCTGAAAGAACTTGACTTTGGTTGAAAATTTTCTCAACTTCTGATGCCTCAGGGACACACATGTAATAAATTAGGAATGATTGGTTCAATGAGGTTGCATTATATTTTATATTTTGACCTCATTGTGATCTCTTATTTCATATTACGTTTCCCTTGTCAATATTAAGTTGTATTATAGCTTGCATGGTTACAGAGTCGCAGACTCCTGTTTAGCTTTGCCTCTTTTGTTATACAGTAGTAACCATACAGTTATTAAACACTGTCTATCAGTCTTAGCAATGAAAATTCCTTTGTAACCTTTCTGTATCTTTAGTTGTTGTTTAACTATCTTAGTGTCCCATCCTTTTTTTCCTCTGGTTTCTGTTGTTATTGCCTTCATTTAGTCAAATTTTGACATCATGAAGTTTTTGAATGGAGCCTGTCATATAAGTATGCTGTTCAGTGTGTTTGGAAAGCATGTTATGTTTTGTTTGGCAGCAAATAAGCTCGTTTGCACTCTTTGAAACTCTTACGAAGTGCCTGTGAAATTTCAACCTGCAGAAATTGGAAAATTAATTGCAATGTTCTATTAGGTGCTTTATTTATTCCAGAAGCTCTGTATCTGGTCTTGATGCTTAGCACTGAGAATATAGTTAGATAAGATTCCAATACAGACAATTGACAGATATCTTTTCCTCTTCATCAAGACAATGGTGGTAGTGTGGTCTTTCCAATTTCATCTATATCTCACCAGTGAAGAGTGGAAAACAGAAAAAAAGGATGGTCCATCTCTATGCTCAAAGTGTTCTATGAATGTGAATATCGGTGAATATTTTTTTGTTTGCTCCAAGGACTTATTTTGTCTGAAAGGTGAAAGCGCATGTAGCATGTCGTGCAAAAACATGCTTACTTACCATTCCTTGTTTGAGCAAGACTGGTTATGCATGCCAAAACCATTCTTGTTTTGTAGTAGATGGAACCAAAGCTCATCCAGAGACCTCTTCTTTGGTGCTCTTTTCCTCTTGAGTTTCGGTTTTATTGTTTTTTCTCTTCCTAGTTTATCTAAATGCCCTTGAATCTTAACATTGCTAGCTTTAAAACGGATTCTGCTAGAGTTTCCTGGGCAATCAGTCCATGGCCTTCTGCCTTCTGGGGATAAAAATGATCGAAAACTTGGTTGCTCAGAAGGCAACAAATCTTGCTGCAAGGTGGAGCTTTGAACTCCACTTCAGCATTTTCCTTTGCTTCACAATGGTCCAAATTGTGCATGTAGCCATCCTGTATCTTAATTGTTATCCAAATTATACTGAGGTTCATTCAAATGCGGCTTTCAAATGGTAGGCTGGCGTTTAGAATAGCTGTAGCTGTACTAGCTAGCACTGCTCAAATACTAGCCAGCAAGAACAAAATAGGAAGTGATGCTTTGATATTTATAGGCATAGCCTATGATTTTACCTTTTTACATGTCAAGCCTTTGCCTCTACGGTAGCATGATCAAATCTGTTGTTAAAGATGGAGCATCTTCTTTTCTAGCCAGTTTTAGAGTATGCTACGTAAACGACATCCTAGTTGTAATGACACATCGCCTTTCATTTATCATGTTGATTTATCTAGATGATCTTATGAATAAATTAACAAAAAAACTAAAATAGCAGTATTTATTTTATTTCATTTTTAATCAATGTTTTTTTTTATATATATAATTTTATTATTTAATATTATATTTATTTTTTATTAGGTTATTTCATTTTCATAACATGAATAGCAAATTAATCCAATTATCTAGAGCTTTTTTTTTTTTAATTTTATTCTTTAATATTGGATTGATTAAAAATTAGGTTTCATGATTTGCTTTGTTTGCTTTCTATTAGGTTATTCCGACCGTATAATCCGGGAATAATGCTTAACGGGTTAACCCTAGTTGACTCAAGTTGTTTTTTGTATCCTTTTTTTAATTGATTTTTTCAATTTCATCATTCAACATTAGATCAGTCGAAAACTGAGATTCTTCAACTGAGATTCATAATAAGCTTTGATTTGTTTTCTATGAGATATCTTGGTCTCATGATCAAGTTCGCGAGTTTTGTCATTTTAACGCCGATTAAAGCAACTTTTTTTTTTTTATAAGAGGTTATCTTGGTCTTATGAATTGGGTCACTAGTTCTTTAACATTGGATTTGTATTTTATTGGATTGTCCTTGTCTTATTACCTAAGTTGTGGGTTTAATGAATTAACCTAGTTGACTTGTTTTTTTTTCCTTTTTTTAATTAGTTTTTTCCTAGATTCATCAATTAGTATTATGTTTGATTGAGAATTAGGCTTCACGATTTACTTTGGTTTATTTTTTATTAGGTTATCTCGGTCTCATAAACCAGTAATAGTGCTTAACAGGTTAACCCGGGTTGACTTGGCTCATTTTTATGTCATTTTCTCAATTTTAATTTTTATAAATTTCATAGTTCAACATTGGGTCCAACAATGTTGATTGAGAATTAAGCTTTATAATTTGTTTTAATTTACTTTTTATAGGGTTATTTTAGTCTCATAACCAGAGTCGTGGATTTGATAGGTTAACCCGGGTTAAATCATATGTTTTTTTTTCTTTCTATGAAGTTATCTTGGTCTCATGACATAGGTCATGAGTTTGGCAGATTGGCTTAAGTTATTTTTTATGTTGTTTTTTAATTGTTTTTTTTTTAATCTGATTCTTTAACATTGGGCTAATAAGAAACTGGACTTTGTTATTATTTTTGTTTTTATAAGATTATCTCGGTCTTATGACCCGGATCACCAGTTTAACAGGTTAACTCAGGTTCCTTTTTTAGATCATTTTCTTAATTGATTTCTTTTTAATTTTACCATTCAATATTGAGTTGATTGAGAATTAGTCTCATAACCCGGGTTGTGGATTTGACATGTTAACTTGGGTTGAACCAAGTCAATCCAATATGTTTTCATCTTAATATTAAAAAAGATGTCATCTTGAAAGTTTTTTTGAGTCAAACTACATTCTTATGGGTCATCCGGGTTGTTTTTGGACCCATAAAATCAACCAGGTTATATCGGGTCAACTCCAACATGGTTTAAATTTTTTTCATCTAAAAAAATTAGCAATATCTAAATATTTTTTTTTATGTTCAAGAAAAAATTGACATGACTCGCAGTGTAATACGTCAATGATCTAATGTTCTTCTAATTTAACATTATACTCTTGTATTTGTATCATCCATCCATTTGTCCATGCGTATGAATTCCTTCCAACTAAGAATAATGCTTCTTTCATTTACTACTAACAAGGATGGGATGGTTTATGTTACAAAAATATCTCTAGAATTTCCAACCAATTAACAAGTAGAGAATTCTAAAAAAAAACAAGCACAATCAATCACATAAAAGCACACACGAAATTTACTTGGTTCGGTAATTTAGGCATATTCTACGGGTAAAATGATCAAGAATATTTACTATGAGAAAGTAGAAGATTACAAGGTGTCACATAAAATTGTTCTCTTATCCAAGATCTTAAAGTAACCCAAAACTCACATTTTCTCTCTTATCTCTAGCCACTAAAGTGTAGAGAATGAAGACAATTACAAATAAGCTTAACCCCAAAAGATGACCATGTTGGCCTTTAATATATGAACTAAGTACATGGATGTTTATTTTCTCATTTGAGCTCATAATTTAAGACAAACTCAACAAATCTCAACCTTGGCTTAAATTGAGCCAACTTACAAAACTTGAACTCCTCTATAATTACCTCCACCAAACATCTTTCAAGTACTACATAAATTAATCAAGTCTAAGCAATACTTCAACTTGATTGTAGAGATAAGCTTCATCAACATATTTGCAGGGTTCTCAACTATAACAATCTTTTTCACTAATACAACACATTGTGACATGATATCTAAAATGTAGTGATATTTGACATCAATATGTTTGGTTCTTTCATGACACATCCAGTTCTTGGCTAGATGAATAACACTCTAGCTATTACAATGTATAACAATCAAATTATATGACAAACTAAGATTACCAATCAACCTCTCAGCCATAAAGTTTCTTTTACTGCCTCTTTCAATGCCATATATTTAACCTTTGTTATAGACAATGTAACAATGGATTGTAAAATTGCTTTTCAATTAATGGCACATCCTGAAAGAGTGAAACCCTTAACATTACTTTTAGTGCTACTACACTTATCATATATCAAGCCAATATTTGTAGTGCTTCTAAGATAACAGAGTATCCATTTCACAATCTGTTAGTGAACTTTACCATGATTTTTTATAAACATGTTAACCACATTAATAACATATGGAATGTTTGGATGAGTGCAAACCATAGCATATAAAATGCTTCAAACTACACTAGCATACAAAACATCTGAAATATGCTCCTTCTCATCCTTAGTTTTTGGTGATGAGCTTGAAGATAACCTAAAATGAGTTGTAAGTATAGTACTCACTGGCTTGCAGTATTGTATACCAAAACACTCAAATACCTTCTCAAGATACTTAATCTATGACAAGTATAACTTGCCAACACTTTGATCTTTACATATCTCTATACCTAAAATCTTCTTACTTGCATATAAATCCTTCATCTTAAACTCACCACTTAACTGATTTTCCAAACCATTGATCTCATATATATTTTTGGAGGCAATTAACATGTTTTCAATATACAATAACAAGTACACAAATAAATCATCCAAAAGCTCCCTGGAATACACATAATTATCACAGTCACTCCTAAAATAATCATTTCCAAGCATAAAAGTATCAAACCATTTATACAACTACCTTGGTCATTACTTTAAGCCATATAATAACTTCTTCAATAAATACACATTGTCTTCTTTACCTTGAGTAATGAAAACCTCTGGCTTATGCATATATATCCTCTCCTCCAACTTACCATATAGAAAAGTTATTTTGACATACAGTTGCTTAAGCTTTAAGTTAAGTAAACAAACCATAGCAAGAAATACCAAAATGGAACTATGCCTTACAACTTAAGAGAACACTTCATTAAAGTTAACACCTTCTCTTTGTATAAGGCTCTTAGCAACTAGACATGTTATAAACCTTGTATCATCAACCCTTGGGATTCCATCTTTCCTCTTATAAACCTATTTGCACCCAACAATCTTCTGGCATTGTGATGGTTGAACAAGTTCGCATATCTTATTTATATAAAAACACTTAGTATTCTTATTTATAATAATCATCCATTAAAAAGATTATTTGCAAGAAATTATCTCTTTATAAGAATAAGGCTCATAATCATCAATATTTTCTGCAATATTCAAGTCAAAATAAACTAGATTAGCATAACCACACTTAACTGATGATTTTATTTGTATTTTTTATCTTTTTGTAGCAATATTGTAAGGTTGTTCTTCATGTGCATTTTTAACAAAAATATTTTGCACCACTTCCTCAACAAGCTCAACTAAAGCATATTTTTGCACTGTCTTTGAAACTTTAACATCAAGCTCCATATGTTTGCTGGTACCTTGATCCATCTCAATATCAATACCAATCAACTTCTTTTTCTTATGAAATATAACATACTCATCAAAGGTTACACCCTTTCTAATAATAAACTTACGTGATTTAGGATCAACACACCATAATTAATATCCCTTCACCCCATATTATAATCTAGAACTATATATCTTCTCACTTTTAACCCAAGTTTATATTTATTAACCTAAGCATAAACAGGAGAACCAAATACTCTTAGTTTAGAATAATCAAAAGGAGAATTAAACCATACCTTATATAAATTCTTTTACTCTAAAACTATCGACGAAGATCTATTCACTAGATAATAAGCCATGTTAACTGCTTTAGCCTAAAAGTTCTTTAACAATCTAGCTTATGAAAGCATATAACGTGCTTTTGATAAGAATATCATATTCATACATTCTGCAACCCTATTTTTGTTGTGGTGTAATCCTGATAGTGTAATGTCTAGCAACTCCTTTATTAAAGGTGATGACCACATCACTTTTTCTTTTTAGAAAATACATCCAGACCTGTCTCGAGTAGTCATCAATAAATATCAATAGATATTGTGCTTCACCTTTTAACATCTAAAGATCATAATGAATATAATCCATAATACCCTTGGTATGATGAATTAACATTCTGAATTTTACCTTGCAATGTTTACCATAAACATAATGCTCATATAAATCCAGTTTACCTATTTTCTGATCACATAGCAAATCTCATTTGTGTAACTTTATCATTCCTTTTTCACTTATATGTTCTAACCATATATGCCATAAATAAGTAGACCATTATCCCAATCAACCATAAATGATACACTAGTTAAATCAATGATTATTAAACCTTGAAGATGGTAAGGACCATTAACCAACTTTCTTTTTATCATGACAAGAACACCTTTACAAACCTTCAAAACTCCACTTTTAGTTGAATAACCATAACTTTGAAAATAAAAAAAGACTTAAAGAAATTAAATTCTTCTTCATTTCTGAAGCATGTCGAATCTCTAATGTCCTAACAATTTTATCATACATCTTAATTCAAATTGTATTCATACCGATAATAGAAAGTCCTTTATTGTCTCCAAATAAAATAGTATCATTGACAACTTTATAAGTTTCAAACCAACTTCTATTAGGATAAATATTAAATGTGCAAGCCAAATAAATAATTGATCCATCACCCGAACTACCAATAGACACAATCAGAACACTTTCAATATCATAAAAAAAATTTCCTTTCACTAGAAACATTTACAGCATCAGAGATTTTCTTCTTCTTTCTCTGATTTTTTCATTTAAGATAGTTTTTCCTAAAGTTCCACTTCATAACATTCAAAGCATTTAATATTCCCCAGATTTAATTTTGATATAAACCTTCCTCCACTACCTGAACCCTTTATTATTTGTTCTACCCCTCACAATCAAACCCTTTGTATGATTAACATTATAACTCTCTGATTCTTGCCTTTTCAACTCCCTAGAGTTTAATGAAGTTTTAATATCTTCTGAACTAAGACTATCTCTTCCATACAATAAAGTATTAATAAAATAATCATAAGAAAGACGTAATGAACACACCAAAATCAAAGCTTGGTCCTTATATTTAAACTTAACATCATCATTTTATAAATCTAAAATTACTCTATTGAATTCATCAATATGGTCTTTAATGGGCATAAGTTCTTTTATCTAAAGAATATATAACTGATACTTTAGATACAATCGGTTTATCAGGGATTTGGTCATGTAAAGAGTTTCCAAATTTGTCCAAAATCTAGTAACTATAATCTCCTTAATAACCTTTCTCAGATTCTCATTAAACAAATAAAATTGAATAGCACTATGTGCCTGTTCTATGAGATCTTTTTTCTCCTCATCATCCATTCTTTTAGTCAAATTGTCTACACATTTAAGTGCCTTGAATAAATATTGTTGAACTAACAAGGCGTGCATTTTAATATGCCACGAATTGAAGTTGTTCCAACCATTAAATTTTTCTACATCAAATTTCATCGTCGACGTTACTTTTATCACCATCGTGAAAGCCAACTGATAACTAGGCAAGCTCTAATACTAGTTTGTTATGAAAACAACCCTATAATCTCAAACTAATTAAAAAGTAGAGAAATATAAAAGAATAAGCACAATAAATCACACAAGAGAAAACACAATATTTACATGATTTAGCAACTTAGACTTACCCTACGAGCAAGACAATAAAGGAAATTTATTATGAAAAAGTATAAGACTACAAGGTGTCACATAAAATTTTTCTCTCATCCAAGATCCTAAAGTAATTCAAAACTCACCTATTATCTGTTCTCCATAGCCACCAAAGTGTAGAGAATAAAAGCATTTACAAATAAACTTTAACCCTAAAATATGATAACTTTAGACTTTTATATATGGACTAAGCACATGAGTGTTTATTTTCTCATTTGGACACATGATTTAAAATAAACCCAATAGTTTACTTGCTACTTTTGTAAAGTAAAAGATTGAGAAGGCTATCAATGTCTTTAAAATTTCTTTTGAGGAAGTATATTAGTATGTGGGATTTGATGTCTACAGGCTTATACACAAGTTAAGTAGCTTGTAGAAAAAGTAGAAGTGTGAGGAAAAGAAGCTTTATTTGTTTAGAAGTTTTTTTTAGGTGTCTTCAAAACCTTAGTTGGTAGAATTGGCCAAAAGTTGTAATGACGCTCTCAAAATGATACTGATTATTTTAAACTCTTAAACAAGTTAGCATCTATGCAAAGATTATGAGAGATTATAAAGGTGCATAAAATGTTGGAGGAGTCTAAATATTGAAGTTAAAGCTACTTGTATTATAATATAAGTTGAGCATCATCTAGAAAAGAAAGGATATGTGACTATTCTTTCAATTGCATTCACGTTGCATTTAAAAATGTTTTTCAAAATGTCATATGTGTATTTCTTTTCAAAAGCATCGACATTATAGGAGACACATTAATTAACAAGAAAAACTAAATGATGAGGGTTTTTGTTGTACCCCTCCTCACAAAGCACTATTCATTGTAATAGTTTTTTTTTTACATTTTTTCTATTAATGCTTTTTTTTTTAAACTTCATCTTTTAATATTAGATTTGTTTTTTTTATTAGGTTATCCCATTTTTATTATACGGATTGCGGGTTAACCTGGTTGACTCATTTTTTTCCCTTTTTCTTATTAACTTTTTCTTCCCACTTTCATCATTTAATATTGAGTTGATTGAGAATTAGGCTTCATGATCTATTTAATTTGCTTTCTATTGGGTTATTCCGACCTCATGATTCAATAATGGTGATTAATGGGTTAACCCAAGTTAACTTGAGTCGTTTTTTATATCTTTTTTTATTGATTTTTTTTTAATTTCATCATTTAACATTAGGTAAATTAAAAATTAAGCTTCATGGTATGTTTTGATTTTCTTTCTACGGGGATATCTTGGTTTCTTGATTAGGGTTATGGGTTTTAACATTTTAACCCCAATTAAATCGGGTTGTATTTTTTTTTTCTAAAAGGTTATTTTGGTCTCATGACTTGAGTCACGAGTCTTTCAATATTTGATTTTCTTTTTATTAAGTTGTCCCCATCTTATGACTCGGGTAGCGAGTTTGGCGAGTTAACCCAGTTGACTCAGGTTTTTTTTAATTGACTTTTTTTTTTCAATATCATCATTTAATATTGTGTTT